>OIGD01000166.1_pt1 | contig 89267 bp, 132 predicted proteins | sample 1582211 | NCBI WGS metagenome assembly OIGD01 (sample SAMN04414078, study PRJEB24778) | human gut metagenome | material: faecal | host: Homo sapiens
ATTTATATATTATAATATAAAAATATTAAAATAATTTAAAATATTTAAAATTCTCCCCTTGCGCGCCCGCACACACGCGCACGCGAAATCACCCAGCGCAATTAGGAACTCAATCAAATAGATGAACCATCGGATTTAAATGATCTCTGAATAGGATTGAAGCATTGAATGCTCATCTCTTGTCATTTTATTAATTTGTCTTTCAACTTTAATATTTTGGAAGAGTGACCCGAACCTAAGTATATTTCATTATAAAGTTAACTAATCAGAAGATCTTCCGTAATCTATGGGTAATAAAAAACCAATCTGACTTATAAAAATCAGACTGGTTTTGATAATTTATTTTTAAAATCTCCTGGAGAATTATTTTAAATTCTTTTGCCCTCCAGGTAGTAAAGTACAAGCCTAAAAGTTTTTAAAAAATTCTGGATATTTTTTACAATTAAATCAGAGAACTTGAAGTTGCATGATCTCGACGATGTTCTTGACATCATTCGTAATGAAGGCGAAGATTTTTTCGACCTTGTTCAAATATTCAACCAGCATCTTTTGATCTTCGATTTCTTGAGTAATCTCTTGCATAGGCTTAGTATTGGCAATAACATTTTTCATTGATGCCGTTGACATTTGAACCAGCGGTTCCTGCTTTTCAAGAGCAGTTCTTTCAAGAGCTTTCTTCTTTCGTTCCAGCTTATTAAGCTCCTGAGTCTCTAAAATCAGCTTTGTTACCCAATAATGTTTTCTTTGTGGAATTTCAAAAGATTTCTGTTGAATGACCATTTCATTTAATTTCAAGTCTTCGGCAATTTCTTTTGAGTATTGTTCAAGTTTTTCAGATGGTGTCATGGTGTTTAACTAATTTTATTATATCATCATGAAGTTGAAAAGACACAAGGATATTGCCTCATTATTCATTAACAGGAAAAAAGTTGAAGAAGATTGCGAAGGAATGACAGCTGGTTCTGTTTTAGCTCCTTCGGCCGAAGCGACAGGAGGAGATATTACGAATACTGATTCATATGCTCCAGGGGACAATAGAATTCCTAAGTCTTTATTCAAAACGAGGGTTATTAAACGAAAATATAAAGAAGAAGATGCTGAGGAATATCCTGAAATTCCTGCTGATTTCTTTACCGATGAAGAATGGGAAAAGATTGAAGAAGAGGCTGAAAGCCGTGGATGCAGTCCTTATGAAGTAGCTTATCGAGAATATAAAGCCAGAGGAGGAATGGACCAGGACCGCAAAATGACGGATATTGAAATTCAAAAAGCATTTGATGAATTAAAATCGCATTTAGTAGATTATAATTGATTCTAATGAATCAAGATTTAGGTCATTGGATTACTTCGATAGACATCCCTGAAGAAATATTCGGGTTTGTCTATCGAATTACCAATTTGGAAAATAATAAAATGTACATTGGTAAAAAACTTTGTACATCGGTTAAAAAGCTTCCTCCATTAAAAGGTAAAACAAGAAAAAGGCATAAAAAAATAGAAACAGACTGGAAAACTTATACCGGGTCTTCTCCAGAATTAAACGAAGATATTAAAAAATTAGGCAAAGATAAATTTAAATTCGAGATTATAAAATTTTGTACCTGTAAATGGGAATTGAGTTATTTTGAAGCAAAGGCCCAATTTGAAGAAGATGTTTTATTCAAGCAAGATGAATATTACAATGGTATAATCAATTTAAGAATTGGCCGTTCGCCAAAAGAAAGTCTTGAAAAATTTAATTTATGCCAATCGAATTTAAAATCCGGAATTTAACTGTTATTGATCTGAATTGCTTATTTGATTCAGCTTTATTTGAAGTTAACAAGTATGCTTTAGATAATGATATTAAAAGTTCAAAAGATATTTCTACCCTTTTTAAACATTTTACCTTTACAAAATTTTTAGATGTTTGCCAAAATTTTACTACTAAAAATATTCTTCTCTATTTCGAAGATCAATCCGATTTGCCAAAGGATTATTTTCTTATTTTAAAACTCCTGAAAAATAAAATTAAATTTCCAACCATCATTTCTAATATCTCTATTAATGAATATCTGGCAATCATTTCTGATGATTCTCCAGAATTTGATGAAGTAATAGCTGAAAATTATAATTTTAGTTTTATAGATCATTTTACTGATTTTAAAAATTATCTTAAGAAGTCAGGCCTTCTTTTTCTCAACAAGAAGTACCAGAATTTGACCGAAGTTATTGGTCTTCTAATAGCATGTAAATAAAAATTATCATGAATTCTAATTTATTCAAGACATTAGATACTTTAACAAAACAATATTTGATTAAAGAAGCTAATGATGAAGACCTTCCTTTTCCTACTGGAGAAGATGGAGATCAAGGTGATAAAGAAGTAGATGCTGAGGTTGAAATGGATATTAATGAGCCTCAAGCCGATGATCCTACTGAAACTCCGGAAACTGGAGATATTCCTCAAAATGAAGAAGGAGCTTTTATTTCCGATACAAAGCTTGCAATGTTCGCTAATCTTCTTTTAAAAGCTTTCATGGCTCCTCCTTCTACTGATATTCCGGAGAATCTTCAAAATGTAACGGCAAACAATGCTAGTCAGGTTATCGAGTTTATTGAATCTAGGATGAATCTTCAAAAGCCGACTAATAATATTGTTGATGATTTATCAAAAGTTTAAAGGTTATGCAAGAATTTACAAAAATTTTACAAAATATTGAGCTAATTCAGGAAGCTCAAAAAAGAAAAGACCCTGTTCTTAATGTAGTAACATTATTTAGTGGAATGGGAGCTCCGGAAATTGCCCTTGATAAACTAGGAGTCAAATACAGGATTGTTCTGGCATCTGATATTGATCCAGAGGCTGAAGCAGTTTATAAGCAACTTCATTGTAAAAAACTTGCTAAAGGAAATGATTCGTTTATTCCGAATGTCTATGATGTTTTAGACCAGGTTGAACCTTCAAAGCTTAATGCAGATGTTTTGATTGCAGGATTTTCTTGCCAGGCTTTTTCTTTATCTGGTAAACAATACGGCATTTATTCTCGTCAAGTAAAACCTGAAGGATCCAATAAAAAATTTGTCGTCAATATTAAAAGGCATTTAACTGATATTAATGGAGATACTGCAATCACTATTAATAATGATGAATCCGATCCTTTACCTGAAGGACTTCCCGAAGGAACTAAAGTAACTATTTCTCCAGATTCTGACGGCAAGCTGGCATTTCAAACATTAAAGATTGCCCAAACATTAAAGCCAAAAGTTATTATTCTTGAAAATGTTTCTACTTTTGGCCAGGCTGATATTGAAGATGAAGATGAAGTCCCTTCTGAATTTATTACAGAAGAAAAAGAAATTAAAGTAATTCAATCCAGACTGGGGCATTCTGGAAAAGTAGACACATCCGAAGGAGGTTATTTGAGACTCCTTGGAAAGATTTTTAATACTATTGGATATAGTTTTTATCCAATGTACCTTGATCCGACTTCTTATACTAATTCTGTAATTCGTCGTCCACGAATTTATATCGTTGGTATTCGAAATGATATTGAAGCGGGAATTAATCCAAATAAATTAGAAGCTTTTGACGATAAAATGGCTACTAATTTTGGGCTGAATACTACTAAATCCGAAAAGGATTATCAAAAGCTTCTAGATAAAACTTTGGACTATATTATGAGTTCAAAATATTCTCATGGTTATATGTCCAAAAATCCTCGAGAACTTGTTAAAGGTTTAGTTTCTAAATTTGGCATTAATAGATTTGCAGAAGCTACTGACTATATCTTTAATAAGCTTGTTAAAAATGGAAGCGTTGATCCCAGAAACCTTCAATTAAATCAATTTCAGTATGATTCTAATGTTATTGATAAAGAATTTAATGATCCTCAGGTTATTAAATTCTTCAAGAAAATCAGGAGCGAACAGCAACCTGTAATTTTGGATGTATCTGAAAAAAGCGACACTGTTGATTATCTTTCTACTGTTTTAGCGGAAGGTATTTCCGGTTATTTTGAAGAATATAGCGGTAAATTTACTATTGATAATCCGCAAGGTGAATTAAATTTAGACTTTGGAGCTAAACCCGCAAAACCAAGAGTTAAGAAAGAAAAACCATTGGTTCAGGGTGAATTAGATCTTGATTATGGGGAAGATCCTTTAGGACAAGTAGTTCAAGAAGCTTTAGGAAAATATAATAATCAAAAAGTTGATGAAATTGCTATTAAGAAATTTAAAGAAATCATTGCTAAGAAGTTATTGACCCAATTTCTTTTAAATTCTTATAATAAACGTAATTTGAGTTATATTCCTACTATTCTCAAGAATTCATCCATTCCCATGAAAGTTGGAGGGGTTGGCAATGCAAACTATTTTATTCTCCGTAATAAGTCCGGACAGTTTAGCTGGGGATATATTCATCCGGCAATTTTGATGAAGTTGATGGGAATGTATTATAATTCAAGTTCTGGAGATGATTCAATTTATCAAAGTATAGCAAAAACAAAACTTGCAAATGGCCGTCCAATTTCAGTTAATGGAATTATTCGACGAATTGGTAATTCGATGAGTGTAACGGTTCTTGAAAAATTATTCAAATCGTTAATTTCAATGAAAGCACTATGATTAAAAACTCGAAGGATTAAATCCTTCGAGTTTTTCTTTATTCAAATAAAATATTCAAAATAAATTCTGAACAAGTTGTTTCAAGAAGGTTTTCTTCATTCTCTTCCTGTCCCCTTCGCCTTCGCCATTCAAGGGCATCATAGATCATGCCTGTTTCTGGATCATATTCCAAAAATCTTCCTGAAGTTGAATCTTTCCAAAGATAATGTCCATTATTCAGGCGTTTACTCTTTTTGGGAGGGATAAATCCATCGGAAGCCTTCTTAGGATATTTTTCTTTTTTAGTTGTTTTTTGTTTAGCTTTTCTTTGTTTTTTAGAAGAATCGCTTAAACGCTTTGTATCTTGAGATGCTTGAGATTGTTTTTCTGAAGAATAATCTTCTCCACTAGTAGCTCTGGCATCTTCTCCTTCAAATTCAGTTCCTTGATTTGGACTTTCAGGTTGAGGCGGTGGAGTTCCCCCGTCAGTTTTACCAAAAGAATCCCCTTCACCTTTATTTTCAGAAGTTTTATCATTTTGAGTTCCATAATTATTAAACTTCCGAAAAGCAGCAAAAATATTAGGATTTTCTCCACCTTTATTACTATCTATCCATCTTTTAATTTGACTGTCTACAGGTCCTTCAGTGGCGATTGTACTTCCATTAACTGCTCGGTATTTCTTAAATCCAAATTGAGGATTACTGGAAAAATTACCTTGTTCATCCACCGAAGAAAGTTCAGAATTGGTTAATAATTCTTCAATATAATTGATAACTCTTTCACCAAGGAATTCAGTGAAAATGGATTTTTCAAAAGCTTCTGCGATAGGAGTAACTTTTCTGGAACCTTTAACGCCACTGACTAAAACAAATTCAGTTAAAATACCTTTAGACTTAAGTCCATCAACTAACATTCTTCCCAGACGTTTAGTAGTATCTGAATAAAAATCAGATTTAATATCTGACATTATCTTGTTAAAATCAGTTTCAGCTTGAGGATAATTATCTCTAAGAAAACCTTTAAAAGCCTCTTTCTGATTATTATCAAAAAGAACAAGATAAAGAATAGGCTTATTAACAGAAGCCTGTTCTCTTTGAGTCTTTTCAAATGTTGTTTCTTCTTTAATCAAATTAAAAGAATTTTCTTGATATGAAGAATTAACAATTTCTGTACTGTCAGATTGTTGTTGTTCTGGATTTTGTTCTTGATTTTGATCCTTCGACTGATCTTGTGAATTATTCTGTTTATCGCCTATTTGCTTATTTTCATAGGTATAACCAATATAATCAAGAATTTTATAAACTTGAGGATCTTTGACAAATGGACTAATCGGTTGTCCAGATGCCATGAATTTATCATTCAAATACTTGAAGATAAGATATTTATCATCTTTTTGGTAATCTTGAATTTCTTTTTTAGCATCAGCCAAATTCTTTTTAAGAGTGTCAATACCTTGCCCTATACTCAAATCAGTATTTCCGAGAGTTTTATAAATGTTATAAGCTCCTCGAATTCCGCCTTTAGCAGCTTGGTAAGCTTTGCCAGCAGTGGATGTTGCTCCGGACGGATTAGTTTTTAATGATTTAGGAAGAAAATTATTTCTGCCATGCATTGCAGTTGATGTATCTTCTTCCTTCAAAGTATAATCAACTTCAATCTTCTTATCAGAAATATTATCTTGTGAAATATCGATTAAAGCATCAAGTTCATTTTTAAGGAACTCTTGCCCTAGTAAAACTTTATTTTTATTATTGGACCTGTTACCAACCGTAAAAGGAACATTTAAAAATTCATCAGTGGCAAACTTAACATCAAATAATACTACAGGTCGATCTTCAGTTTGGCCGGCTCCAATATTAATTGTAATAGTGTCCTGAACTTTTTTAGAAACCCTATGATCTTTACCATTCTCGTCATAGGTAGTAAAAACCACAACATCGCCTTGATAATAAAAATCTTCGCCATGAATTACATTAAAAGCTCCATTACCGCTATCGACTTTGGCTAAAATATCTCCAACTCCCTTAATAAAAATAGGTTCTTCAACTCCAACTACTAATTTTTCCAGCCAAAGTTGATAATTTCTTTTTCTCAAATAGTTTAAAGCTTTCATATTAATTTAAAGGAATGGAAATAATTTGCGGGGTAGTCACTCGTTCATTTCCAACATTTATAGTTTGCTGAAGATTAATCCCAGAATTTAACTGGGTAATATAATCTTCCAGAGATAAAGAGATAGCGGTTAAATCAGTAGTCAATAAAGATCGAAGATAAGATAATTGAGGAGAATCAATTTCATTAGAGCAATTTTGAGAAATAATATCCAACTTACCTTTAATAGAACAAATCAAATCCTGCAAGCTTTGTTGAGATTCCAATGCTCCTGTCGGTGGTTGCCCTATAGTTGGTTTTTCAACCTCCCAATTAAACGTATTTGACTGATTATAGCTTTCTTCAAAGATCCCTTCAGAAATATCTTTTAAAATCTCTAAATTTTCTTCGTCAAGAAACATATTTTGTATTTAAAGACAATTCTCGTGATATAATGACTTTATAAAAGTTATGAAAATTGCCGTTTCAGGAACAAGTTGCTCAGGTAAATCTACATTAATTCGTGAATTTATTAATACCTTTAAGATGTATAAAACCCCGGCCAAAACTTACAGAGATAGGTTAAAAGCCGAAAAGATAAATCATTCAAGTAAAACCTGCGAAGAAACGCAAAAGTTTATCTTGGATTATATGATTGATCAATTGACAGAACTTAAGGATGAAAAGTATATCATTTATGATCGTTGTCCTCTCGACGTTCTTGTTTATACTGTTTTAGCAGCTGAAGCAAATCAGGTTAGTGAAGAATTTTTGGTCGAGACTATTCAAAGGGTTCGAGATTCTCTTAGTTTATTAGATGTAATCTTTATTTGTCCCTTTGATGATAAGATCAAAATCATAGATAATGGCACCCGAGATACTGACATCAATTATATTAAGAAAGTTGATTCTGTCTTTCAAAATTTAATGCAGCAGTATTATACTGATTTTGAAGCTGACGTTTTCTTCCCTGTTAAAGATTGCCCTGGTATTATTAATCTTGAAAATCTTAATAACCGTTTAGGAGACATTAAAATTATTATTAATCCAAATGGAGACCTTTATTCTGCTGAAGATGATAAGAATCTTCAGGCTTACTATCTCGGTGGGAATCAGGTTTCTAAAGCTGACAAGACTCGAGGAATGATGGAATCCTTGATTGAACGTCAGGAATTTTTGCTTCCTCGTACTGAAATTGAAGGATTATGATTTAAGAGGAAGCGGATCTAACGGAATAGTAACTCCTGTTGGAAGATTGGGGAAAGATGCAGGGTTAAGATTGATAATTTCAATTAACGTATTAATACCAGTTACAACCTCATTATAATTTGAAATATCATTCAAGTTTAACTGGTTAACTGCATCTGACAAGTTATTCTGGTCTGAAGAAAGATTATTAACAACAATGGTAGAAGTTCCGATTTTATCGATTTGGTCAGAAGAAGCAGAATAAGAATTCCACATTTCATTAAACTGAGAGCCGAAAGAAACATTGTCAAGTGTAATGATAAAAGATGCAAAATCAAGTAAAGTAGTTGTACCTTCAGCTGTTTGGACTAAAAATTTATCTCCATCTCGAATATCTTGAATTAAAGACAAATCATTTATGCTTGCCCAAACTTTATTTCCATCTTTCTGAATAGCCATGATTATTAATATTTAATGGCACCTTCTAATTTTAAGAAATAGATTAAATTAATAAAAATGGATTTTCGCACTGAATTTTTTCCTTTGTTAAACAAAGCATTATATAAAACTGAAACAGATGTCTCAGAACATATTGTTTCTAATTCAGATATGTTTTTGTTTAATCGTTATACTTCATTTTATAATCCCGGATTAGTGGGAATTATAAATGAAACAATGAATAAATTTGGTAAAAGCCTTTATTTCGATAATTCAGGACCTTATCTTTACCAAGTTCTTAAATCAATCCTTCCAACCTTGAATAAAGGAAGAATTAATTATATTTCTAAAAAGAAGTCAGAATTAGTAAAAGGAGCAGATAATTTTGTTAAGAAATATTCTCGAAAATATAATATATCTGAAAGAGAAGTTTGGGGAATGTTATTCCTAGTAGAAAAAATAAACGAAAAATATTAAAACCATGGTTAAAGACGTAGATGATTATTATAAGATTCCTGAATTTGTTATTGACCTTAACAAACAGGAATATAGGGGAGATATGGGTCTTCAAGATTATTGTTTAGACTGGGTATCTTATGATACCATTCTGCTTGATATGATTGACCTTGAAGAAGGATTTAAGAAAGTAGGTCAGTTTTTAACTGCAACTAATTCCGATATTAAAGCCTGGCGAAAAGGACAAGTTAAAATGATTGGTCCTCGAGTAAAAGATTATAAGGTTGGTGATATTGTAATTTTCCCGGGAATTCATGGTCTTGAATCTGGAGGTCTTTATATTACCAATGAATCCGGTGAACGAGAATATGTTAAGCATGGACATTTCCTTAGCGAAGGACGTATCTTCGGTAAAGTACATAATATTGAAGAATAATGGATAGAAACAGATTAGAAAATCTCTTATTTGGCAATATTTTGATTATTAGTTTTTTTCGACGGACTTACCCTGTTGGGAGAGTCCGTCGAATGATTTGTACCAAGTCGGATATTTTAACTTCTTTTCAGGGACGAGTAAATTTAAATTATCGGCCGCCGAAACATTCACCGACAATAAACCAGAAAGAACATAATATTGTTATAGTTTGGGATATTCTTTGTCAAGATTATCGTTGGGTACCTTGTGAAAGTGTTAACATTATTGAAGTAATTCCTAAAAATGAATTTTGGAATTATTATAATAATGCTTTACTTCCGATGAGTAAGAGAGATAAGATTGCATTTATGAATGGTTAATCATGGAATTTGTAGAAATAGAAAAATTATTTGATAACTTTTTGCTTTATGATATTAACATTTATCATGATGATAAGCTTTTTAAAACAGGAAAGCTAAAAATGGTAACAGTTAAAAATCATTATATTAAATTTTTTATTGAAAGTGCTGGAAGTATTAAAGTATTAGAGTTATTTTATCCATTTAGTTTTAAACAAACTGATAATAAGATTATCTTTGATTATAAAGTTGATACAGTCACCAGGGGGAATAAGCTTCTTAATCTAAAAATAGCAAATTATAAAGAAGAGGTTTCTTCTAAGTTTTTGAATAGTACAGTAACTTTCGAAATTAAAGGATAATGGATTTTAAAAAATACTTTCCTTCTCAATATAAACCTAATAAAAATCAGGAATATATTCTTGAAGAATTGAATAAAGCCTGGAATCTGGGAAAGAAATATATTATTATCAATGCTCCGACAGGTTCAGGTAAAAGTATAATTTCTAAAACAATTGCACAGTCTGCTCCTGATATTTCTACAACTTACCAAGATTTTGTAGATTCAGGGGCAATTTATGATATAGAGGAGGATGATGTTCCAGATTCTCTTAAAGAAGGAACAGCTATTTTAACTGTTACCAAATCTCTTCAGGATCAATATAAAAAATTATTTCCTGAAGATACTATGCTAAAAGGAAAATCAAATTATCCTTGTTCCATGGTTCCAACTCTTTCATCTGATTTGGGACCTTGTGTTTTTGAACCTGAGCAAAAGGAACTTTGTATTTCTTGCGGGCAATGTGAATATTTCTTAAAAAGAGATGAGGCGTTAAAGCATAAATGTTCTTTTTATTCTTATTCAATGTTTATGAGTCTTCCTCCGGCTTGTAGGGCTAAAAGGAATATTATTGCTGATGAATGTGCAGAATTAGAAGATTTATTGGTTCAATCTTATACAGTTCCTTTTAATTTTAAGATTTTAAAAAAGCTTAATATTGAGATTCCTCCTACACCAACTCAAGGTTCTAATTATGAAAAATATATTCTTTGGTTGAGGAGTGCAAAAGCTTCAATTTATTCTACTCTCGTAGAAAAAAGAAAAGAAATGAGAGGCAAGGACCTTAAGAAAATGAGTAAAGAAAAGAAACTTGTTTTCCGAGCCATTAATATTTTTAATGATTCTTGTGATAAGGTACTTGACATTATTGATAATAATGAATTTATTATCGAGCATAATAAAGAAGAGTTAATTTTTAAACCTTTTAAGGTTGATAAGATTGCCCAACGATTGTTTAAGCATTGTGATTTGGTAGTTCTAATGTCAGCTACTATTATCGATTATAAGAATTTTGCTAAACAATTAGGGATTAAGGAGGATGAGTATTATTATATTGAATCGGCATCTACGTTTGATCCTAAAAAAGCCCCAATTCATTTATCTAATTTTCTTTCTGTTTCTTATTCAAATAAAGCTTTAGTAATTCCTCAACTTTGTAAAATTGCTAAACAGATTTGTGAAAATCATAAAGGAAAGAAAGGTATTATTCATACTCATACATTTGAAATTACTGAAGCATTTAAAAAAGTAGTAGGTAATAATCCTCGTTTTCTTTTTAGAGAACCGGGAAAAACTAATGAATTTTTAATTAATGAACATATTGAACGGAACGATGATACAATTCTTGTTTCTCCATCAATGACTCATGGTGTTGACCTTTGTGGTACTTTGGGGGAGTTTGCTGTTATCTTAAAAGCTCCATTTTTACCATTAGGTGATGAACGAGTTAAACGATTAGCGCAGGATGATAAAGAATGGTATACTAATAAAATGCTAGGAGCTTGTATTCAAATGTGTGGACGCACTATTAGAAATGCTTCTGATGAAGCGGTAACTTATATTTTAGACGGAACACTAACTAAAAGCCTGATTCAAAATAAAGATAAACTTCCAAAATATTTTCTAGAAAGATTTGTGTAAAAAATGAAAAGAGATTATAATGAAAAATGTTTAGAAGCGTTGGAATTGGTCTATACAAAGTATGGAATTGATATGAATAATGCACCGATTCAAAAGATGATTGATGCAATTACTTCTGAGCTAGGCTGTACAATTGGTTATCATATTATGTCTATTAAAGATGCAAAGCCAATTAATGAAAAAGAATTAGTACTTAATGCTCTAGAAGATGATTATCTCAATGAAATTGGGTTGAAAAATATTCTCTTTGCTTAATGAAGATCTTTTATACTGGAGTTGGGAATAGAGATACTCCTCATGAGTATATTGAAAAGATGACAGTTTTAGCTTCTTTATTAGAAAAAGAAGGTTATATACTTAGAAGTGGAGGAGCAGAAGGAGCTGATACTGCTTTTGAAAATGGTGTAAGGTCTCTTTACAATAAAGAGATTTATCTTCCATGGACTTTTTTCAATAATAAAGTCCATGGATATGTTACACCTTTAAATTTAATAAATTGTATTGATGAAATTCTTAGTAGAGTTCATCCCAACTTCAGTAATCTTCAAGAAAGCACATTAAAGCTTCATCGAAGAAATGTTCTTCAGATTTTAGGACAGGATTTAGCGACTCCTTCTCATTTTGTTTTATGCTATACTCGGGACGGAGCTGAGACTTTCACTTCTTTTGAAACTGGAGGAACTGGAACTGTTATAAGATTGGCAAATCATTATAATATACCTGTTTTTAATTTAAGAAATAAAAACTGGGCTGATCGATTTAAAGAATTTATGAAAGGCTAGTCATTAAATTTGACTAGCCTTTTTTATTTTAAATACTTGACAATGTTGGACCAACAATATAATTCTGAAATTGAAATTCTTTTGGCTCAATTCCTTAGTGCTTTTGATGATTGTATAATTAGAAGAGGCAAGGATGAAAATGGAAAAGAAAAATATATTGTTCCACGTTATCTTATTGGAAATAAAACACGGGTTTTTACTGATATTGTAAATACTGCTGGTAATATTACCTTACCGGTTGTAGTTGGAGAGGTTCAGTCAATTGCTTTCGATAGTACAAGATCTTTTAATAAGCAGCTACAACCAAGAGCATATATATCTCCTAAGGAGATAAGATATAAACAGCCTACTCCTATTAAGATCAATCTTAGCGTAAATTTTTATACAAAATTCTTTGGAGATATTTGGCAAATGTTTACTAATTTTGCTGCATTTACTAATCCTTATTTTTTTATATCATGGCAGACTCCTCAGGAATTACAGACTGGCTCTCAAGAAATAAGATGTCAAGCTTTATGGGGCGGTAATTTTGTAATTGATTACCCTCGAACAGCCGAAGAAAATCAAAATTGGCTTATTCATGGAACATCCGAATTTACTATTGAAGGATGGATTTTTAACAGGCCTTCTCAAAAATTCGGAGTTATTACTTCTGTAGAGAATGAGATGGCTTATAATACAAATGTAGCTAAAATCGGAGAAAAAGGAATAGAATATTTTAATAAAGATGGATGGCCTTCCATTACTAATGTAATTGTCGATAATATTCGGTTGAGAAAAGGAATTGAAAATTATATTTCGATTGAATCTGAAAAAACTTTAATAATTGAAGGGCGGTCTTTTTTCACCAATCAATGTACAGGACTTTTAGTTAAACCAGTTGATCCTATTGATTTAGAACCAGAAGGACTGACCCCTGTTACTATTGATACAATTAAAATGGGAGAAGTTTATGGATTTGCAATTACTGAAGAAATGATCTCAATGAGTGAAAATCTTATTAAATTTAAACTGCCCAAAAGTTTAATTCCGGGAACTATATTTGACATTTATGTTTTTAATAACGCCGGATTTACTTCCATTTCAAAAGAAAAAGGATTCTTTATTAAAATTGTTTAAATTCTACACTTAAACATTTTAAGAATATTTTAAAATGACAGCAAACCAAAGATTTAATAAAGACTTATTTTAAAGGACTTTAAATATAAAAAATTATGGCAGAGACCAAAAAGAGATTTAAAACTAATCTTGGTAAAGCATTGTCCAAGCTTAGCCAGAATTCAAGAGTTCTTGGTAACTTTATTGAACTCGATACGGCAGGAACGAATCCAAAATATGAATTATTTTACAATACGGGAATTCGGCGTAGGGAAGGATTAGCTAATAATGCAGTCTCTGTCACTTATGATAAGCCTAATGAAAAATTTGCCCAGGGGGTTTTCGGGCGTTATCCATACGGTTCAATTTATTATTCGACACTTAACGACAACAAAAGCGCAAGACTCTATGAGTACAGAATGATGGCGCAGTACTCAGAAATTTTAAATGCTTTGGAGCATATTACTAATGAGTTTATTACGGTTGATGACCGGGGACGTGTCGCTACAATGAGGTATTCCAAGCCTAATGCAGATGTAGTAGAGGAATCAACTCTTTTAGATGAATTTGACTATTTTCAAAAACTTTTCAATTTTGAAGAAAAAGGATCTTCTTATTGCTGGCGTTATCTTGTTGAGGGAGAAGTTTTTCTGGAACTTATTGTAAATGATGCAAAACCTGAAAATTTAAAAGAAGGAATTTTAGGAGTAATTGATATTTCAGCAGATCTTGTAGATACAATTTGGAAATCAAAGGCTGCCCGAGTTATTGATTCTTTTATAGGAAGAAAACCAATTTATGACCCGAATGATGGCAATAAGATTCAAAAGATTGAATTAGTACCTTATCAGGCTAATCAGCTTTTTTATGTTTATTCTGGACAATGGGATGCTGACGGAGAATATATGGTTCCTTTTATTGAACGTGCAAGAAGGAGATATATCCAGCTTTCTTACATTGAAGATGCTATTGTAATTTATCGTTTGGTACGTGCCCCCGAACGATTAGTCTTTACAATTCCAACAGGAAACATGACTCCATCTGCTGCCGAGCGCTATCTTAAAACGCTCATGGATAACTATTGGAAATCCAAAGTTATGGATATTAATACAGGGGATATTAGCCAACGCTATAATCCTCAGGCCATGACTGATGCTTATTATTTTGCCAAACCTATGAATGGTGAAGCAATTAGTGTTACATCATTAAAGGGTGGTGACAATCTTGGAGAAATTAAAGACCTGGATTTCTTCTTAAAAGCTCTTTATCGAGATTTAAAAGTTCCTTCTTCTTATCTTAATTTTTCCGAAAAAGCAGTTAATTCTGATCCTAGCCAGATCTTAGTAGAAGAATTGCGATTCGCTGATTTTATTACTGATATTCAACGTTCATTTGCTTATGCTTTAAAACAAGCCTTTATTACTCATCTTAAGTTTAAAGGTTTATGGCAACGTTATCATCTTCATGAAAATCATATAGATATTAAGTTTAATCAGCCTGGTTCTTATTATCTCATGAGAGAGCTTCAAATTGCTCAAATGAGAAATGATATTTTTAATGCTGTTTCTTCTAATGAAATTATTTCTAAGATTTATGCCCTTAAGAAATATTTTGACTGGTCGGATAAGGAAATTCTCGCTAATATTGCATTCCTTAAGACTGAGGCGGCTTTGCTTTGGGAAATTGAGCAGCGTCGTCAATATGGTCCTACTTGGAAAAATATGATTACAGGTGAAGGTGGAGAACAACCTGGTGGAGGAATGGGTGGAGAAGGATTGCCCGGTGAAGGTATGAATCTTGGAGGAGGTTCTCCAGAAGGTGAAATGGGGGGTTCTGAAAATCCGCCCGAATTTGGAGGCGGACCGGCAGCGACTAGTGAAATAGGAGCTCCAGATGAAAATGCTGGGGATATTCAACCCATTTAATATTATTCATATAAACAAGCTAGGTAAAAACTCAAGTATTTTTAATAGCTTTCCCTAAATCACTATTTTCCTCTATTCTTAACATTTGTATATCTTTTACTGACTCACTAAACCAAGTCAATTGTTTTGCTAATTTTTGAACTGCCAAAACGCATGATACTGCATTTATCTTATCTTTATCTCCAAAATATACTGATTCCTGTTGCCTTTTAAAACCTTTTTTACTAATACTTTTTCAATATCTTTATAAGCATTATTCCATGAAGTATTATGATACAAAGCTTTCAATTTATCTGTATCTAAATCAAACACAATCGCATACATACGTTCATTATTAGACATGCAATTATTTATAATATATTGTCTATTAATTTGTTATTGTAAATGAAACGTCAAGCTTGTGTAAAGTTTCACTCAATATCATACTGAATTCCACTGTTGTTCAAAGCATTTTGAAGATCATTTTCTACACTACAGTTATTAAATTTAACATAACTTAAACGGTCAGCTTTCTGAGTAAGAAAATCTGTATTAGAAGTATTCAATATGGTATGATTTCCATTAATAATTAAAGTATGGATAACATTATTGGAAAGATTAATATTTTGAATTTGTGAATTTAAATTTATTTCAAAAGTTCCCGTGATTAATGAGTCTCTTATATCAAGATAAGTAAATCTCATTTCTGGGGCTAAATTCAAATAACAAAGATTTGTTTCATAGACAGTTAATTCTAAACAAGAAGGAAGATTCAATTCTAAAGAAGTAATATTTTGATTTCTGGAAGTAAAACTCTTGATTAAATCTTTATTCTGAATAATCATGCCACTTGAATCAAGGACAACAGGAGAAAATATTAAAGAATTAATTGCCTGATTTCCTTCATAAATTGTAAATTGTGCATTAATATCTTCTTCGGTTGAATTAATGTCAAGGTATCTAAAAACTTTATTATTTGTTTCTACATAAAGCTTTCTTGTTTCTGTTTCGGCAACTTGGCTAATATGATAACCAAAAGATACCGTATTAATATCTGGTAATAAAGTTAAAGCAATACAGTCGGGAGATAATGTATTTTTATATTGAACAAACCTGGCCGTCTGGTTAAGATCTGATAATTCTCCATTATCAGATAATCCAGGTAAAGAAACTTGATTATCATTAGGAAGTAAATTTTCTAATGATGATGAAGTAATTTGGGAAAGTTTAATATAGCTATCGGACATTGATCGGAATAATATTTTTATCTGCTGCTATTTGAAGTTCGTTTTTTGTGAACTGTTCATTAAGGTAATTCACCATATAAAATGGAGTAGGGACATTATAAGGACTTAATGAAGAAATAAACGGAGTAATATTACTCATATTATTACTCATAATTCTTCCATGGGTAAAATTACTTAAAATATAATATTTTTTATGAAGTTTAGAATATCCTAGAATAATTTTAATAGAATTGCCTTCATCTACATTTAAAATATTAAAATTATGAAGATTTCTAATATCTAAAATATCAGTATCAATCGTATTTGGTCCATTAAAATAAATTGTTCTTATTGTCGGGCAAGCTGAAAGGTCTAATTTACCAACCGTTCCGGTATAAATGAATAATGAAACGGGAGAGCCTTCTTTACATGTAATATAGCAGCTTTTATCAAAAGCTAAATCAAAATTTACCGGAACAGTCCCGGTAACTGGACTACATGATGTACTTACTTCAGAATAAGGATATTGTATTATTGTTGTCTTAGTACCTCCAGCCGAATCATCATAGCAACTTATTGTCCCATTAGATGTCCATTTACTCCAAATAAAACGTCCTTTGGGAAAGACCATAGTAGTTGGCTTAAGCATATCGCCCAGTTCTTCTATTAAGAGAGAAGCTTTAATGGAAGATTCATCTTGTAAAATCAATATTGGACTTTTCAATCCAAGAGATTTACATTTCTCTAAATCACTAAATTGTACAATATTAGACATTATAGATAGAAAAGCCAGTTATAAGTTTTAAGAGTATCTAAAGTTTTGGCAATGGCCTTGGAAGAACCCTGAATACCGCCTGAAGTATATTTTTTACCGTACATGTATATAATTCCAGCTTCTTTCCCGGATCTATTCGGAAGAAGATTAAGAAATTTTTCCAAATTTGCCTTATTTGTTAAAAGATTGGTTTCTGAAATATTAATATACTGCAAGTCATTTTGAACATTAATAACTCCTTCTCCAAATGTATCGGGATTTTTTAACTTAATTCCAGTAATATCAAGGCTTGTTAATGCCAGCTGGTCAAAAACTAATTCCAGATCAACTTTAGAAGTATTAAGGTCAGATAAATCAATTCTACTAATTTTGGTATTTGAGATATTAAGATATTCTAATTTAGAATCAGTGCCTTTGGGAAGAATTAATCTAGTGAGCTGGGAACAATTAGAAACATTAATACTAGTAAGATTGGAATTTGCTGATAAATCCAATTCTTGAATAGGATTGTCACTTAAATCTAATATTTGAAGATTGGAACAACTTTTTAAGTTAATTCGAGCTATTTTTTTACCTGGATTTTCAAAAGAAGTGATACTGCCTTTATCTCCGGAAATTTTTAATGTTTTATTTTTCTTTTGGAAATAGTCAAAATTAAAAGTTTCATCTGCCGGAAACCATTCTTTGTCAAAAGTAATTTTTCCAGAACTTAAATCAATTTGATTTTGTCGATTATTAAAGAACCAATCAATATTAACATTTCCTGTTCCTCCAATATTATAAGAATAATTATCAAAACAATAATTAACTAAATCAACAGAAGACTGGAAAATAACTCCGTTCAGAGTATAGGTATACTCTGAACGGATGAATGCTTTAAAATTAAAATCCCTAACAACAATAGTCCCTACACCTGGCGTTGAGTAACATCCCCATTCCGGAGCATTTTTATATGTAGCAGCATCGGTAGAAGCTATAAAATTTTCACGAATAATATTCCAATCTCCGGTTGTTTCATCTAAGATATATAATCTGCCGATGATGGCATCATCGGCAGAAGGAGCATATTCAAATTTGAATTTTTTAAAAGATAATCCATCCCAGCCTTCTACAGGAGCACAATTAGCTAAAGGCTCGCTAATTGAATTACCTATATAAACCATCCAGGTATCTGTAGCTGAATCATAGATATTTCTAAAATTCACAACAAATCTAAATTGAAGATTTGGTTTATTATTATCATAAGCTCCAAATGAAATGAAAGAGTGCTGGTTAGGTCTATTTTTAAAGAAGTTCCTATCAATGACATTGATAGGAGTAAAATTATATGGCGAAGGCCTCTGAATCTTCATTGGAGGAAGAGCTACAGTAAATGTAGATTCTCCAATACCCGTACTTTTAATTTGTTCTTGTTGCTGGTTGGTTAATTGTTTGTAATAATAAGCAATTACGCCTGTTGACGTATCATTAATCCAAACACCTTCTTCATTTAAAAGAGGAGCTGTTTGTTCATCCGGTATACCAATACTGCAATTTGCCCAAAGCCCACCAAATCTTGACCATTTTCCATTTTCTTCCAGCGTAGGGTCAGGATTTTCCGGATTCCATGTATAATTCCCAAATGTATAAAATCCACCTGGAATTAATTCCAGCCTTTGAATATCATCCAATTCAAAGGAAAGAAAATCTTGCTGATTATCTAAAGTATGAGTAAAACCTTTACATGCGTCAACTAATGTATTAAAATCAGCCCTTTTGCTAATAAAATTATCATTAATTAAAACATTGTTGCTCATAAAAGATCGATAGTATTTAAATGGAAAAAGAGAACTGAGAATTAAGATTTTAAATATCAAAAATGAGTAATCAAGATGTCTGTGAAATTAAGCCCGTAAAGGCATTTTTATCTACAAATCTGAATAATAAAACCAAAACATTTAAGGATTTGGCTGATCGAATTATGCGGAGTCTTGGTTATCCTATTGTCAGCGTAGAGCTGCACCGCGATATGGTTTTTGAATTTATTTCAATTGCTATTGAATTCTTTTCCAAATATATCCAGGACCGGGAAATTCTTTTATTTGATTCTAGAATTTACGAAAAAGGAAAAGGAATTAATATCGGCAAACTTTGTACAATCGCTTCCAAGGCAGCAGCTCAAGAAGGACATGTAAGGCCTGAAAATCTTTTTAATAAGACATATGATAAAACTATTGAACGGTTAGAACGTGTTTATATTGCCCTGCGGGATATACCGGCGGAAGAGCTTCCTTCGACATGGGACAGGCCTGTTAAGAATTGCGAAGTGATTACTGCTGAGCAATATGATGAAATTACTACATATAATTCTTCGTTATGTGGATTCTTCAAGATTAGTAAAAAACAAGATTTTACCATTGAAGGAGAAAAAGTAGATAATGTTCCGACTGAATTTGCCAATGCCTTTGATTATGACTTGATGGATTACAGGCGCTGTGCTCAAGTAATCAGTTATGATGAAAGTTCTAATAGAAGTCCTTATTCATTATTTTCTATTCAAAGTGTTCTTTCAGCGCAAGCTTTTTATAGTTACCAGTTTTCAAACCGTGGATTCGACCTTCTTAGTTTTCACTGTCTTCAAGAATTTCTTAAAACTCGCCGAAGAGTTCTCGCTTTAGATCGTTCTTTTTATTTTAATCCTGAAACACAGTATTTTACAATTCTTCCTGAACCTCGATATACTGATTCATTTTATGCAGTTCTTCAAGTTTATCTGGAAAAACCGCTTAGAGAGATCTTGCGTGAAATGTGGGTATACAAATATTCTCTTGCTCAAGCTAAAGTGGCATTGGGATCAATTAGAGGAAAATTTGGTTCTGTTGCTCTTACTGGAGGAGGTCAATTAACGGATGGTCTTGGATTACGAGCAGAAGGTCAAAGAGAAATTGAAGAACTTGAAAAAGAACTTATTGACCGAAATGCTTTTGGAGTAAAAGAAAATCCGTTGTTCTTTGTTGGATAAAGACATTTATTTTTGTTAAATTCATTCAATTAATACCTTAAAGAATTCAGGCATATTTTATTCTCTTGTCTATGATAAAAAGACAAAGAAGATTTTTAAACACTGAAATTTTTATAAAATTAGGAAAACAAATTCATGGAAGCAAATATGATTATTCAAAAGTCAACTATAAAAATGCTAATACAAATGTTTTAATAATTTGTCCTATTCATGGTTTGTTCAGTCAAAATCCAAGATCTCACCTAAAAGGGTTTGGATGTGCAAAATGTTCAAATCGAACAGCTAAGACTACTGAAGATTTTATCAAAGAATCAAAGCAGGTTCATGGAGACAAATATGATTATTCAGAAACAGTTTACGTCAATAATCACACAAATGTAAAAATCTTTTGCAAAAAAGATAAAATATTCTTTATACAAAATCCTAGAGTTCATCTTCAAGGAACAGGATGTCCCAAGTGTGCAAGAAATCAAAAGTTAACAACTGAAGGATTTATAGAAAGAGCTATAGCTATTCATGGTAACAAATATGATTATTCTTCAGTAGTTTATCAATCACATGCCAAAAAGATTATTATAATTTGTCCTATCCATGGCCCTTTCGAGCAAAGAGCAAATGGTCATTTAAACGGTAAAGGCTGTTATAAATGTGCAAAGAGTTATAAGCGTTCAAGGGGAGAGATTGAACTTTGTAAATTTATTAAATCAATTTATTCCGGCAAAGTTTTAGAGAATGACAGAACAGTTATTAAGCCAAAAGAACTTGACATTTATCTTCCCGAATTAAAATTAGCTTTTGAATATAATAGCGAATACTGGCATGATGAAACCAAGAAGCGAAAGCCGGGTTATCATGAAGAGAAGCGAAAAGCTTATGAAAAGAAAGGCGTTAAACTAATTGAGGTCTGGGATTCAGAATGGTATGCTGATAAAGATAAATTTAAAAATCTTATTAAAGAAGTAATAAATTCTATTCAATCACCTTTAAAAGTTTAGATTTTTTATAAAATATAAAATGTAATTACGTCGCGTTTTTATTAACAAATATTAAACTTTATTAAGAATCATAAAATTTATTTTTCTTCTCTTTATAAGAATTAGACTAAATACTTATTAGGAGATGATAAATCTTTAAATATTCTTAAAAGAGAAACTAATTCCTCTTTTAAAATAGAGAATGATATTTTTAGTCTATCAAAAAATAGATATATAAAAGAAACTCTTGAATTTTGCTTGGCAAAATAAAGAGTAGAGGCTATAATGGTGTAGCCTAATACTAAAAGTATTAAACTAATTTTAACAAAATTAGAAACCATGTCGCCGTAATTCATTTTATTATTTGTGGTTAAAAATCCGAAGAACTAATTAAAGTTCTTCGGATTTTTTGTTTTATATTAATCACCTTTAATTTTAAAGAAAAGAATATAATAGTAATAAATGGGATTGTTTAAATCAAATATTCAAAAAACAATAAAAAAATTAAAAGAGGATCAATTAAACAAAATTGAACCCTTGAAATTATCTTTTAATGTTCTTATTCAGCGGTTGAATAACGAACGAAGAAAATTAAAAGATTTAGAAGAGCTTATTAAGCTTCAAGAATCTTCTAAAGATATTGCTCAAAAAAGAGGAAAAGATATTTTAGTAGAAGAGTATGAAAAGCAAATTGAAAATACTCTTGAAAAATGTAATAAACAAGAAGCATTAATTGTTCAACTTCAACCTGTAATTAATAATTGTAAAAAAATTATTGAGGCCTTGGAAGAGAACTTTCAAGCTAAGTTATTTGATTTAGAAGTTCTGGCTAATATGCAGTATGCTTCAGATTTAACAGATGGAATCTCCTCAATTGGAGGAAGTAAGCATTCATCTAAAAATAATAAGATTTTAGTAAACAAAATTAAAAGAAAACTTGAGGCTGAATCTGAACGATTGATTGCCAAGTTTGATGTGGAACAAGATATAAACCTTTAATATGAGAATTGCTCTTTTAGCCAGTTTAGCTATTTTTATAGTTTTGTATATCTATATTGTTTATATTCATGCAAACCTTAAAGATAAAAAAGAAAATAAAGAATTCTTTAAGAAAAGAAATAAACTTTCTTACTGGATTAAAAATTGCCCAACATTTCCAAATCCTAAAAACTTTTTAGGAATGTTTAATAATATTGATACTAATACCCTTAATCTTCAATATTTTCCTGAAGCAATTGGCCGATATAATTTTATTGACGAATATAAATTTACATTCAAGGAAATGAAAAATCTTATCGATGATTTTATTCCTTGTTTAATTTATGAAAATATTAAAGGAGATGAAATTATAGTCATTCCTAACAGTGACCCTAATGCTAATCCGGTTATTTTATTTGATATTGTTCCACGGACAAAATTTGAAGATCTAAATGATATTGGTTTTCTTCCTGAAACTTTTAGTAACTCTAAAACTTATACTATTAAAACTAACCATGAAATAGACGAGATAGATTTTTGGGTTTTTGCCGAAAAGAGTTTTCAAACTCATAAAATAGGAATTGCTTCTATCTTGGTTGATAGAGATAAACTTCAAGAAAAAGGTTTTAGTGGTTATGGTGTAATTATTCTTTATCTTTCTGATAAAATGGCAAAAGAATGTATTGATAATGCTGAAAGAAATTGTTTAGGTTCTTGTATAGATAGACTTTACAGGGAAGGACGATTTAAAGGAATTGTGGCAACTTATGCAACATTTAATCCTAAAGAATATTACATAAATGAATATTGAACACATAATAAATGGTAATGTTTATCTTTGTGGGGATCTTCATAAAGATATAAATGGCATTTTTCAAAAAATTAAAGAACTTAATATTAGAGATTCTCATATTATTATTCTAGGTGATTGTGAAATAGGATTTTATAAAGAAAAGCCCGCCAAATTTTATAATTATTTCTCTAAGCAGCTTAAATTAAGAAATAATATTGTTTATCTTGTCCGAGGAAATCACGATAACCCGGAATATTGGCTAAATCCTATAAGATCTGAAGTAGAAGAAAAATGGCCAAATATTATTCATCTTAGAGATAATAGCCTTGTTTCTATTAACGATAAAATTTATTTTATTTGGGGCGGCGCTGTATCAATTGACCGGGCTATTTTGAAAGAAGGTAGTACTTGGTTTAGATCAGAAAGAACAACGCTTAATATTGCAAAACTTTTATTGCTTAAGGATATTAAAATTTTTGGAGTATTGGCACATACTGGTCCACGTCCAGATACTTTAGATGATAAACAATTTAAAAGACGTTGTAAATTTGATAAAAGGTTAATTGATGATATTATGGAAGAACAATCAAATATTTGTCAAATTATTAATATATTAAATCCCGAAGTCTGGTTTAACGGACATTATCATACTTCTTTTGAGAAGACTATAACTAATGGGACTAAAGTAACATGTCTTGATATTTTGGAAATAAGAAAACTTATTGCTTAATTGTCATTAACTAATGACATATGACGGATTCAGCTGAACCAATTTATCCTGACATTAGACTTTTATATTATTTGTTTGATCCTGAGACAAAAGAATATCTTTGCTTATATTCTCCTGTCCCTAATCCTTATTATAGTCCCAAGAAAAACCCGGAATCTAAACCTTATATGCCGTTGCCTTCCAATGTAACGGATAAAGAACCATTGGAAACTGCTGAAAATCAAGTTACAGTCTTTGATAAGAAGACTCAAAAATGGAGTATTAAGGTTGATTTCAGGAATAAAAAATATTGGGATAAGCAAAGTAAAAAGCTTAATATCATTACCGAAATCGGTAAAAATCCAGCCAAAACTTGGACGGATATTGAACCCGATGATGACCGAAAAGTTTGGGATGAAGAATCTAATTCTTGGATTTTTCCGATTGAAGTTCTTTATGAGCTAAAAATTAAAGAAGTTCGAGAGGCTGCTGATAATGCTGCAAATCTCCTTAAATTAAATTATTCTCAAGCAGAATTTGATACTTGGGAGAAACAAGAAAAAGGAGCCCGGGCTCTTCAAGCAGATCCAGATTCAACAATCCCAGAAGCTGATTTTGTTCGAACATTAGCGGCAACTCGAGGTTTAACTCTTGATGAAATGATTACTAAAATTTTAAATGCTGCTGCTCGAGCATTACTTCCAGGAGCTCAAATCATTGGTATTCAGCAACGATTGGAGGATGAAGCGAAAGTTGCTTTAGAAAATAATGATCGAAAGACATTAGAAAATATTAAATTTCCAGATATTAACAGTCTTTGAATGAAATCCCATGGAGGTCAATTCTCCATGGGATTTTTTATTTTTAAATATAAGTCATAATGACTGTCTTAGAATTTGACAAATTTAAAAAGCTGATTACTCCCTGGCCTATTGCCTATTATGGAGAAACTCAAGATCTTTCTTTAGAATTTGATCTTCCTACTTGTGCTTGTTTTGAATCAGTTAACAATATTACTTTGAATTTTTATAAGAAAGGTCAAGTTGGGGTTGAAGATAGTCTTTTAGTTACTTCTGTCGATTTTACATTATTTGACCAAGCTACTTGGACTGGACAAGTCTCCTTTACTGGTGAAGCTTTACTTGAATATATTCAATCGGTGGCTGAAGGAACTGCAGTCATGGATGGAGAATTTATTTTTCAGGTTGCCGGTAATAAGACAATTAAATCTCAAGTTTTTTATGTAAAGATTTATAACTGTAAGCCTCCACTTCCTCCAGAGCCGGAATATCCTAACAAGGATGAAATGGATAAAGCTATTGCAGATGCTATTGAAAAGCATAATACTGATTTAAATGCTCATAAAGATTTATTAATTTCTCGAGTAAATGAAATTGATGTTCTTAATACAACTTCTTTAGAAAATCATTATGTTTATGATGAGATTAATAAAAAATGGATTTTTGATACTACTTTAAACGGTAATGTAATTTATATTAATTCTGTAGATTCAACTATCGAATCTTTAATTTTAGATTTCACTAATAATCGAATTGGCGATTTAATTAGAATAGTAATCTATAAAGCGCTTAATTGTTCTATTTCTTTTATTGCTAAAGACGGTTCTACAGTTTCTTTGGTTGAAGCAGAAAAACCATTAGATTGGTATATTTTAGAATTCGTACCAATTCGAGATATGGATCAAATTAAAGTTATTAATAAATGATTTTTTCATAATATAAACTTAAAACCCGGATAAGTTTTTCTTATCCGGGTTTTTATGTTATAATATGTTTATAATGTGTTTGTCAAAGCAAGTCAGAATTGCAGTTGTAGGACCACCAGATTCTGGTAAATCAACTTTCATTTCCAAAGCAGTAAAAATATTAACAGGGAGAACAGTTAATCCTGATGCCTTAATGAAAGAAGTTCATTATTCCGATGGTAAAGACATTTATGGAAATGACGATACTAGAACTATTAAATGTGCAAAAATCTTTTGCAATTATTTCGGGCTTGAAATTTGTTTTTATGATTGTCCCGGACATAAAGAATATATTGACCAAATTAAACAGGGAATAAATGCTGCTTCATTTGTAATTTTCATTAGTGATTATAATAGAAAAGAGGAAAGTGAAAGATATTTTGAATTTATTAAGGAACTTCTTCCGAAAAATAAAATATTATATAAAATAAATTCTCATTATCCAGTCGATAATAAAAATACAAGTCCTAATTGTTATAATTTCGATACTGAATTAGGTGAGGATAATTTTCGATCTATAATTTTTGATTTAATAAAAGAAATAAGAGATAATGAATCTATAGAGCTTATTGATGTAGAGGCAGAAGCTATTTCTTTATTAAAGGAAAATATTGATTCAACAAAGCATAATGCTATTTTCTTTTCTGGAGGTAAAGATTCTTTAGTCGGACTTCATCTTATTAAACAAGCAGGATTAATTGATAATTTTTCTGTTTATGTTCCCTGGTCAGGATTTGATTTTCCGGAAGTAAATCATATAATCAATATCTATGAGCTTCTCTTTAAGAAAAAGTTTTTTAAATTTGATAATTCTTTAGGTCTAGACTATCAAAGAAATACTTCTTATGAATTAATGGAAGCCAAAGCTTTAGCTAATGAAAAACTTATTAAAGAAAAGAATATTGATTTAGTTTCTATTCAATTCAGAGCTTCTGACGAAGGGGTAAGAAGTAAAGACCATTATATTGTTCAAAAGGAAAATCATACCAGATTTTCTCCTGTCTTTAATTTTACTGAAGAAAATATTTGGCGATATATTCAAAAATATACTCTTCCTGTTTGCGAACTCTATTTTAAAGGTTACCGTAGTTTAGGAGATTCTTTTGTTACCGAACCATGTATGCCTCATTTTAAAACAGTAGAAGAAATAATCAAATATATATATGAACACCCTCATACTTCTGAGCGAGATGGAAGAAAAGCACAAGATAATTCGGTTCCTTTTGCTATGGAACATTTGAGGGATAAAGGATTTTTTTGATGGATGAAGAAAAATTTAGAAAAATAAATCAATTTAATAAATGCTTTAAAGCTGAAGATTCACCTTCTATCCTTTGTATTTGTGGAGAAAGCGGATCTGGAAAATCGACATTGGCTAAAAAGATTCTTGAATATCGGGAATCTAATGGAAATATTCATCCAACAGTTGTTCTTGATGGAGATGGAGTACGACATTTTGTTACCCATGATTTAGGATATTCTGACGAAGATCGAATAAAAAATAATGAAATAATTGCAGGAATTGCTTTTTTATTAGTCGTCCAGGGGTTTAATGTAATTATTTCTACTGTTTGGGCCAATGTCGCCTATAACATTCTAAGTCAATATTGGAATCATAATATTCATTGTTTTGTTTGTGACAAATACACCAGAGATACAGAAGAATATAAAGAAGCATATAATAATTTTATTAAAAAATGAAATCTGAATTAGTTCAAGGACCAATTAAATTTCCTATTGACATTGACCTGGAGAAAATGATTATAACTTCTCCAAATATGAATTTAGAAATAAAAATTTATCATGAAGATGAACAAGGATTTTATGTAGATTATCAAAATCAAGTTTACCGTTTAGAATATAATCCAATTTCCAAAAATTATTGGTTTATGTATTTGAACAAAACACCATTTATTAGAGGATGCTGGTTTGTTCGAGCTAATATTTGTCATAAATTAAAATTTATTTCTTTTATTATCTGCAAAAATGGTTGTTCTTCTATTTTAAAAACTTCAATGGTTCATGACGGAACATATGATACTATTCAGGATCATTCTTTTATCTGGAATAATCCGCAATATTGTTTCGAAAAGAATGTTATTCAAAATATAGCAAAATGCCATGCTTATCCTGACTATATTAAGTTTGTAGTTTTAGAAGATCCATTTAAAAGATTTCTAAGATGGCTGAATTGGTCCTGGAAAAACAAATATAACAAATATTATAATTTTAATTTATCAAAAGAGGATTTTATTAAAGAACATCTTTGGTCTCTTCCTTATATTACAAGAGAATTAGTTTGCTGCGATGAACATGTAATTCAACAGGAAAAATATTTTGAACATATTAGAAAAGAAGGATTTGAACCATTAGTTGTTCAATTATCTGATTTACCGATTTTCTTTAAAAATCAATTTGGAGTTGAGTTAATTAAAAATAATGTTTCTTCTCCTTCTGAACGTATTTTTACAAAGGAAGATTTTACTGAAGATCAACTAAAGGAAATTTATAAGTTTTTAAATATCAAATGAAAAAGTTTTTTGTAAACATTTTTACATATAAAGAAGATGAAGAGATTGTAAAATACAGTGCTCTTTCAGCCAAATATGTATTAGGTGATGATGTTGAAGTAAATGTTATTGATGATAATAAACATCCCATTTCAGAAGAAAAGATTAAAGAATTAAATGAACTTGGCATTTTTTATCGTCAATCCACTTTTGACAGAAAACATAATTTAAACGGTAAAGAATGTGTCGTTGGTATTTTAGAAGAAATAAAAAAATCTACTAAAGGGAGGGCCGGAGTATCAATTAAACTTGATTCAGATACAATGATTGCACATCGGGAGATATTTGATAAGTTTTATGATACTGAAAGCTGTATGTTTGCTGCTTCTCATCGGCCAGGCAGTATTTTTTCTGGAATATGCTATCTTATTAAAAATGATATTTTAGATAAGATGATTAAAATGGCTAATGACTGTGATATTCATGAAACATCAGCCCCCGAAGATATGACCATTGGATGCTTGGCAACTATTTGTTCTATGCCTAATAGCATTTATATTATGCCTGAATGGAATCCCAATAAAAAAGAGGATGATGGACTTTGTACTGCCTGGAATTATGATTGTGATTTAAAATATATTGAAGAATATTATAAACTTTTCTTTATTGTTACATTTGGAAACTGGTTTACGGTCAAAGGCAATACCAAAGCTTGCCGAAATAAACCTATGGAGCTCTTCCTTGATCAAATCTTAAATATTTGAACATCATGCAAAAGTCCGGTATTAGTGACAAGACAGGGAAATCTTATATCAATGGAATTTCAGTAACAAATAGTACCATAACTGTTACTGAAGCTACCTCTTTAAATTTCACCATTGGAGGACCAATTACTACTACTGTACAAGGAAGTGAAGAAGCATTAATTTCCTTCAATCTTGATGCAGTAAAAAGCCGGGAAGCTTTAGGATTAGGTACTGCTGCTCTTATTAATACCGGTACAGCATCTGGACAAATTCCTGTTTTAGACGCCCGGGGTAAATTACCTGAGTCTGTCATTGGAGATATTGCCCTATATGATAAGTTTGATATAGCTTCTGCTGATAATATAAATGATATTGTAGTATTTATTAATGGCATTACTACTGGAATTACTCCTAAACAAGGAGATATGATTTTTGTTCTAGGAGGAAATGTCCAAGGAACCTATTGGATTACAGTCACTAAAACTCCAGGAACTTATACTGCGGATGATATTTCTGGAATTACTACACCGTCTGGAACCATTAGTTCTATTACCTTTTTAGGAACAAATTATACTCCTGTCAATGGTATTATTACTCTCCCGGCAAATATTGGCTGGAGTTCTTTAACTGGAATTCCTGCAGCTTCTGTATCGGCTTCAGGTATTGTTAAATTAAATGATAATACAAATTCTACCTCTACTACTGAAGCAGCAACTGCAAATGCTGTTAAGAAAGTTCAAGATTTTGCCAGTACCAAAATTTCTGGTATTTGGTTCGAAACTAACCAAGGATTAACTTCAGAACGAAATAGTTTTACTATATTTGGAACTGGCCCAATTTATATTGTAGGGAGTGATGCTGGAGATAAATCTCTTATATCAGTAAATTTAGATACTGCAAGAGTTAAAGATTCTTTAAATATTCAATCTATCGCTCCAGCAGGACCTTATCCTCCGACTATTCCTGAAACCCACGGAACAGGAGCTGCGCCTGAACTTTTAGGTAAACTTGATAGAAGCTTCATGCCAAGAAATATTATTGGTTTTACATCTTCTTCTAGTTTGCCGCCAGTAAATCCTCCGTCTGATTTTATTCAAGGTTTTGCTTTTACAGCACAGGATAATAATGGTGAGGAAACTCCTGGTTTTAGTGTTTCTGTTTTTGAAAAGTATTATTCAACTGGAGAAATATGGAAAGGTATTAATTATTTCCTCAATTCTTCTTTAACAGCAACATCCGGACCTGACCCAGTTATTCCAGCAACTGGGGCTGATGGTAAATTAGATGCTTCATTTATTCCAGATAGTGTGGGCGGAGGAATTGGCATTGTTAATTCTAGTAATCCGGGTACAACACTAACTGCTAAAACTTTAAGAATCGGAGCACTAGGCGGGTTAGGCGTATCTATTGAACCTCTTGGCCCGAATAGTTCAGAAATTAATGTTTATTATGGATTAGAAGAAGCTTCATTTAAATCTTATCTGACTAATACTATTGGCATTAAAACTGCTGCTTATCAAAATACAGGAACTACAAATGGCACAATCCCTTTAATCGGTGCTAATGATAAATTACCAGCAAGTATTATTCCAGATGAAATTGGCGGAAATTTTAGTTCCTTTACTATTAATAATGGATATGGAGCTACTGAAAGTATAAGCTCTAATCCTAATCAAATTAAAATTTGGAACTCTCCATTTTTTATTGGACCTCTTGAAGCCACTGATTTAGTTAATGAATTATATCTTAATAATAAGGGTGAAGTTACTTTATCTCAGCGTTTTACTGATAGGGCCGCCCTTCGTTATATTACTTGTGTTGAAGATTCAGGTGATTATCGCTTTACTACATATTATTGTGGCCCCTTATTGATATTTGAATCATTTTCAGCTTATACTAAAGGACCATTTTTAAAAAATTCTGCTAATTTTAGTTATACTGGTACTCATCCCGGTGAACTAAGTAATAACGCTTATACTAAAATACAAATAGATCCTTATTTTGCTTTAGCAAGAAGTAATTATATTATAAATAATACAACTAGTGGAAGTTTAATTGATATTTATACAGATCTTTTAACTAGAAAATATTATTTTCGGCCAAGCTCATTATCTTCAACAAATACTCTTATCGTTAATCTTTATATTGGTGGAATAACATTACAAAATTACCATATTGATAATACTCTTATTTTAGACCCCAGGAACCTTTCAGTTGCTCCTCAAAATATTCAAATATTACTGCCGAATGAAACTACGGGAAACTATAAGCTGTTTATAGACCAGGGCGATGTTGGGACATTAACGAATACTCATCTGTATAATATTAGTATTGGTATTATTCGACCAACGGAAAGTCCAGCTCTAATAATGGTAAAATATTCTCAGTTTACACCAGTTTAAAAATGGGAGAATTAGGATTAGCTAGAAATAAACGATATAATCAAGGTTATTTTTATCCAAAAAATAAACATAAGTTTATCGGAGAATATGCAATTTACCGTTCTGGTTTAGAATTAAAGTATTTTCAATTTTTGGATAATAATCCCAAGTGTATTAAATGGAATTCAGAAGGAGTAAAAATTCCTTATTTCTGGGAAGGAGATAATAAGTGGCATACTTATTATATCGATTTGGCTGCTTCTTTTAAAAAAGAAAATAAGATAGAAACTTTTTTAATTGAAATTAAGCCTTACCGGCAAACTATAGAGCCTGAAGCAACAAAGCGAAAAAGGAAAAAGACTTTATTAACTGAACAAATAACATTCAGTCAAAATCAAAGTAAATGGAAAGCCGCTTCTGAATTTGCATCCAAAAACGGCTTAAAATTTATTATTCTTACTGAAAAAGATATTGGTTAAATTTCTTCTTCAGTTTCTTTATATTGTTCTTTACCGGTGGGATTAAAGGCAATCAATGTTTCTTCAGAAGGCATTTTCGGAGTTACTAATACTCGATAAGAATGCCTGTTTGCTCCGGAAGGGCTCATTTCATCAAAATTAAAAGTAATAATATCAGGATATTTCTTTAACGCAGAAACATTAGAAATATCTTTAAATTTGATATTTTGAGCTGAACCTTTTCGTCCATATCCTAAGGCTTTTTCTCCACGGTTAAATGTTTTAATTTGACGAGGAATAAAACTATTATTAATAGGTTCGGTAATTTTAATCGGAGGAACTCGAGTACCGGATCCAATTTGATCAGTATCAACAACAGTAATATAAAAGCCGGGGTTTAACTTCATCCATTTTCTTAATTGATCTACGGAAGCCCTTCTCCATTCAGATCCTTTATTAAAGATTTTAGCTAAACTGCCATACTTGTTATCATCATATTTTAATAAATCCTTAGCCTCTTCTCTGGCTGAAGCTCTTCGTTCTTTATCTGCAAGCTTCCTTTCCCATTCGTCCCACTTTGCGGGATCATCAAAAACTCCTTCATTAAAAATTTCTAAAGCGATTTGAGATAAATCAGTCATGAAAGATATTTAAGGAATGAAATTTAATTAAAAATCTTTGCAAAAAGCGCTAATCTTTTAAAAATTAGTTGTTCATACGTAAATAAGTTTAATTATTAATAAAGTATGGTTTCAACAACCCCTTATAAATTAATTTGTGAAATGCCCGATCCTTCCCGAATGGATCCTTTACAAATATTATATGAAGAAGAAAGTCTTCACAAAGAACGGGCTTTATATTTGACTGGTCCTTATCTTGGTTCTGAAATTATTAATAGAAATAATCGTTTATATCCAGCTGAAGAACTTCGCCGCGAAGTTAATCGCTATACCGAAGAAAAGATTAAATTTGGGCGTGCACTTGGAGAATTAAATCACCCCGAATCTGCTTCAGTTGATCTTGGAGCCGCTTGCCATTTGGTTGTTGAATTAAAGGAAGATAATAATGTTTGGTACGGCAAGTCTAAAGTTTTAGTTGGTACGCCCAAAGGCGATCTTTTAAAATCTCTTCTTAATAATGGCGTTCAAGTTGGCATGTCTTCCCGCTGCCTTGGCCAGCTGACGGAAACATCTGAAGGTTATTCAAGAGTTTCAAATTTGCGTATGGTCGCCATAGATGCGGTTTCGGATCCAAGTTTTTCAAGCGCTTATGTAGACGGTATTTTAGAGTCTGCCCAGTTTGTTTGTGAATCTGACGGTTCTATTCGAATGGAAAAACTTTACGATGATACTAGTAAGAAATTTACGAATCTTCCAATTGGAGACCGAAACGACTATATTAAACGATCAGTGATTGACTTCCTTAAGAGCTTTAACGAAATTACTACAAATCGTAAATAACCTTATGTCTAAGAAAACAAAGAAAGTAAAACACTTAGATAAAAATTGCTTATCTTTTGTACAGGCAATTTTAGAAGAAGACGCCAAATCTGCCGCTTCTGTACTAAAAACCATCGTTAAGAAAAATATCGCCAAGAAGCTTAAAAAGGCTGAACGCGAAACCGACTTATTTTAATAATAGAATATGAAAATTCCCGAAAGTTTAAAGAATGTTTTATCGGAAGCCGATCTTGCCGATATTAAAAAAGAATTTGACAAGCAGGTTCAAATTCAAGTAGAATCTGCACTTCATCAATATGACGATGAAGCTGAAAAGCGAATTTTAGAACTCGTCAAGCAGATTGATGAAAACCATAAGGTAAAGTTGGTTAATCTTCTTAAGAAGAAAGATGCAAAGGATAAGGCTTTGCTTGAATCAATTAAAGCCAAATATACTGAAGCTCTTCGAACAGATGCTGAAAAGTTCAAAGCTTCCCTTGCCAAAAATATCGAACGATTCATTGAATCTAAAATTGGCAATATTGTAGATTATTCTATTATCAAAGAGGCTGCCCTTAATAATACGGCCCGCATTGTTCTTGAAGGCCTTCGCACTCAGCTTGGTGTTGATTCCGCTTTGATGAAGGAATCTATTTCCGGCCCAATTCTTGAAGCTCGTGAAAAAATGACCAAAGCTCTTTCTTATATTAAAAAGCTTAAAGAAGAAAACCAGCGGCTTGAAGAATCTCTTTATAATTCCGAGGTTAATCTTTTGATTGAATCCAGGACTGCCAAGCTGCCGGAAGCTGAAGCCTCTCATATGAAACGCATGCTTCATGGTAAGGATATTAAGTTCATTAATGAAAATTTCAATTATATTTTAGATCTTTATAGGCAAGGTCAAGAAAAGAAACGTACTGTTCTTAAGGAAGAAGCCTTAAAGGTACGAGATAAGAAAAAGCTTCCTACCGAACCTCGTCGCACAAAAGATCTGATGACAGAAAACTCTTCTAATAACTCCGGTTTCTCTCTTATTGATGAAATTGCTGCCGAAATGGCATCTTCTGATTATTAAGAGTTGCTTTAAAAACCTAAATATCAATTGTTATTAGAGTATAACCAAAGAAATTAACTATACAATTTTCAAGCATCAGTTAATTTAATCTTACGGACAAGAATTCCGTTTCCTCGAAAATCGCTTGATATTCAAGCAAAAAACAAAGATAAATTAATATAATTTTTATGAAAAAGACTCAACAAGTACAAACTCAGTCTGTGGGTGCTGCTGTTCAGCAGAACAAGCAGTTCTATCAGAACTGTGTGAATAAGTGGAAGAAACTGCTCGTTTCCGAACACGTTGCTCCTATTGAAAATAAGCATACGCGTGCCGTTACGGCTGTTCTTCTTGAAAACCAGGCTAACGCCCTGATGGAAGACATGAACCCGAACAGCTCCAGCATTTGGGGTGCCAATGCCTCTTTTGGTGGTGCGATTACTCAAGGCGATACCTATGCGAAGGGTGACAATCGTTTACCGAAGATTCTTCTTCCGATGATTCGTCGTACGTTCCCGGAACTTATTTCCAATGAAGTTGTCGGTGTTCAACCGATGTCCGGACCTGTTTCCCTTGCGTTTGCTATTCGTTATCGCTATGACCAAGGGCCTCTTCATGAAGCTCGTTCTTCCGGTACGCTGACTAATCCGCCTACGACTGGACCTCAATATGGTGTGAATACCTTCCGTACCGAAGATACTGCCAATCCTCCGGCTCCTGCGGATATGAAGCAGCTTGAAGCTACGGTTAAGTCCCCTGGAACTGAAATGGGTTATAACTACCTCGACACTTCCTTTACTGGTCGTCGTAACAACCTCTTTAACCGTACGATCAATAAAGAAACGGGTGCTCCTTATACCGATGCTGATATTGTAACCACTTGGAATGCTTCTGATGCTGGTGCTACCTATCAGATTAAGGCTGTTGCCGACCTTGTGATTATCTCCGGAGCTACTCCTGATGTTGAATTCACATTGTCCGACGGTACAACCAAGTATACAATTCCTAACACTGCTGAAGGTAAGAGAGCGATTGCTGCTGCGAATGCTCTCTTTAAGGCTACCCACATTGCCGGTGGTAAGTTTACGTTCTCTGATCAGGACCTCGGTACTGCCGCTCTCTTGGGTGACTATGAAGCTACTGGCCGTATTCCTCGTACGAAGTTTACCTTCGAGAAGAAAGCTGTTGAAGCTGGTACCCGCCGTATCGGTACCTCCTGGACGCTTGAACTCGAACAGGATATTCGTAACATGAACGGTATCGACATCGAACAGGAAGTTACTTCCATGATGTCCTACGAACTTCAGGCCGAAATTGACCGTGAAATGATTGTTCGTATGCTCTATGCCGCTCTTTCTGCTAATGAATATTCCTATTGGGATGGTTCTAAGGCTGATGCTCGTTGGATGGGTGAACGTGACCGTGCGTTTTATCAGTTCATCATTCAGATGGCTAACCGTATGGCTGTTCGTAACCGTCGTGGCCCAGCTAACTTCATTATCGCTACTCCGGATGTCTGCTCCTTATTGGAAACGCTTCCTCAGTATGCCATTATGGAAGTTAATGGTACGATCTCCACGGATAGTTCCGGTATTGCTAAGGTTGGTACAATCGGCAATGGCCGATTCACTGTCTTCCGTGATACCCGTACGCCTGTTCAGAACAATTCCTGGATGAATAATTCCTGGGATAATCAAGGACAGTATACCGTTGGTGGAGAAGCTCGTACTCAGGGTATTCCGGACTTTGCTCTACTTGGCTATAAGGGTAGTGAATACTGGGACGCAGGCATTCTGTTTTGTCCGTACATCCCAATACTCCTGCAAAGGGTTGTGGATCCTGTGTCGTTTGAACCTCAGGTTGGTTTAATGACCCGATATGGTGTTGTTGATAACCTTTTTGGCGCCAATCTCTATTATCACGTCGTATTAATCGATACGCTCGGAAATAGCTTGCCGCCTTCTGGTGCTCCTGCTAACAACTGGCCTGGAACGTTCCCGAATGGTTCTGCTCTTACTGATGTTCGTCAGCAAGGTGGTTATCCAGTTCAGGTTACCAACACTCCTGAAAATCCGGTTAATACGAAGCCTATTGCTTAATAGGTTAAGTTAACCAAAACTTTAAAAATCCCGATGAGAATTGATCTCATCGGGATTTTTATTTTATACCTGTCCAAACCACCTATTATTTTTCAGACATTTATTAAATTAAAAAAAAAAGAATTTAATTTTAATTTATAAAATGCCAAAGAAGCTTTCGCAAGAAGAATTTATTGAACGATGTAAAAAGAAACATAATAATTATTACAGTTATGATAAAACAGTTTATACTGGTATGAGCAATGATGACTATATTATTGTAACTTGCCCTATTCATGGTGACTTTAAACAACTGGCTGCCGGACATATACGAGGAAAAGGCTGTAAAGATTGTGCCGGAACCATTACCAAAACTACTGAACAATTTATCATAGACGCCAGAAAAGTTCATGGAGATGAATATGATTATTCAAAATCAAAATATATTAATGCAATGACATATATTGAAATCATTTGTCGAAAACATGGTTCATTCTGGCAAAAACCCAATACTCATTTAATCGGCAAAGGATGTTTTGAATGTTATGGCTCTAAAATGCTAACGCAGGAAGAGTTTATCAATCGCTGTATTGAAAAACATAATGGATTTTATATCTATGACAAAACAATTTATACGGGTTGTAATTATACAATTACCATTACTTGTCCTGTCCATGGCGATTTTCAACAAAAAGCAGGAGCCCATTTATACGGGCAAGGATGCAGTCAATGTGCTCATTTAATTTCTACTCAAGAGCTTGAACTTAGAGAATTTCTCGGAACAATTTATGAAAATGAAATGATTTTTAATTCAAGAGCTTTTATTAAGCCCAAAGAATTAGACATTTACCTTCCTGATATAAAAACTGCCTTTGAATATAATGGGAATTATTGGCATGCTCTATATGAAGAAAATGATCCAGGGTACCATGACTATAAAAGGCAACTTTGTAAAAATGCCGGAATTACTTTAATTGAAGTATGGGGAAATGACTGGACTGAATTTAATAAAGAAACCAAAAATGAAATTAAAGATTTTTTCTCAGCAAAAAGGTTAAAAGAGTATAAGCATATACAGATAAGCAATGCCGAAGAAGCAAACATTAGAAGAATTTATCAAGAAATCAAATATTGCCCATAATTTCAAGTACAACTATGATAAATCAATTTATATCAACAAACAAACAAAAGTAATCGTAACATGCCCGGAACATGGAGATTTTGAGGTTACTCCAGGCGCTCATTATATTTTAAAAAGTGGGTTATTGGTGACCAAGAGATTGTCACATCAAATATGCCCGCATAATAATTAAACTTTAATAAATTATTCAATATGTTTATACATTTATTATTTTCGATACCTGGAGATTTTACTCAGGGAACCATTAGAATTTTAGGTCAACAACCCAATGGTTGGTCCAAGCCAGATGAAATAGAACTTTCTGACCTTACAGAAGTTCAAAAGGAATCTTTTATATCTTTAGTAAACTTTTTTAAAGAAAAAGGTGAACCTTGGGTAGCAACTCAAGCTTGGATTTATCTAACAAAAGATTTTAGCTCACTCCCCGAAAAACAGGCAATTAATATCGTCCTTGAGGCTAAGCATGATAATACAGGAGCTATTCAAACTTTTCCTGGTATAGTTTTATCGGAACCATCTTATGTTAATCTTTTTAAGTCTTTGACTGAATAAAATGATTTAATTCTATAACTATATGGTATTAATCTAAATAAAGGTAATTATGGCTTTACCTCCAACATTTAAAGTAGATATTTTTTCCGATGTGGGTTGGAAAACAAATCAATTTGCATTAATTGCCGAAGCTTCAACCTATGATGAAATGAAAGTTGCAATTACAAATAACGTGAAAGGAAAAAAGACAGTCGATGAAACTCCTAAACCGGCCAGTCTTTCTCTTCGAGTACATTGTTATGACGGTGTTGCAACCTTTGATTTCGATCAAACTGATGAAGGAGCATTCACTTTAAAATTTTCTGTTTGGGCTGAAATTGGGTTTCAAGCAGAAATTGCAACTTTAATTAATTCTTAAGATGTCAGTTTCTGAAGATGAATTGTTAGGTAAATTTATCGATCGCTACATGAAAAAAGCGATCGATAATTTAATCTTTAAATTGGAATCCAAGTATAATGTTGAATTAAGTGAAAGTTCAACTTTAGAAGTTGTATTATTAAGTTCCGATTTTATTAATCGAATTTCTCAAGTAATTGAAAGTGAACAATTAAGAGAACCTGAAGCATTTGAGAATGAACCGAATGACCAATCTGGAAATTATCGATATAAAAAATACTAATAAATATTAATATAATGAATACTAATGGTTTAAGATTAGATGAGCGCGGCCGAGTCGTTCTTTGCGGAGATAAAATTTGCTGTGCTAATTTAGAAAGATGTGGAGACGGCAGGTATAAACTTACCGATGACGATGGTAATTTCTGTTATATTACTGCTCAAGAAGCTGCATTGATGGAAGCTGGAATTAGGGCTTGTGATAATCAACCCGTGGTTAAAGAACAACTTATTTTAGGTTAATATGTATTACGGTATTGATGGCCTTACTGAAATTGTAGAAGAGATGATTGATAATGAGTCATCTCAGATGAGCGATACTGAATCTCTAGTTTATAATTTCATTCAAAATCCTTATATAAGTCGTTTAGTTCGAAGAGGAGATGGAGTTGAAATCAGTAAATCTCCTGTTCAGGGAACTAATGTTGAAATGATTTTTAGATCTTTAAATTCCGACGGTAAAACAAAAATTAAGAAAAGGGATATTGAATATGCAGTTATTGGCTTATTGGCCGATGACAAAATTAAATTTGCTCGTATGCACGGCGGATTCTTTTTGGTTCCTCGAGAATAATGACTGAATTTTTTGCAGCATTAGGTATAGCCTTAATTATTAAACAAGGACGAATCTTCAAAGAAGTTCGTTCTTTTTTAATTTCTAAATTTCCGATATTTCAAGATTTCTTTTCTTGCTTAATGTGTATTGGATTTTGGACAGGCTTATTTGTTGGAATCATTACTGAAAAGCCTTTAATAGATTTAATACTATTCAGCTTTTCTTGCTCATTTTTTGGACTAATATTTCAAACAATTTTGACTTTTCTTGAAAAGATATTTTTAAAATACTTTAAAGATATTTCTTAGATTATAATAAAATGAAAGTGGTTAACTCTATTAATTCTAAATTTAATCTTATAAATCAAATTTAGAAAATCAGAGTTAATCTTTCAAAATCACCTCAACTTTTTAAGAATAAAACCAATATTAAAAAAAAATGGACTTTTTTAATAAGTGTTCCTGTAATCCTCGAACTGTTACTAAATGGACAGTTTGTAAAGAAGGTTCTTATTTCATTTATAAATGTACTGAATGTGGAAACTCCTTTAAACGCCCAGTTAATTGGGAAACAATTCAGAAGAATAAAATGAAAAATTTAATAAAGCATGGAAGATAAAAAAACTTTAAAGGTTAAATGTTTTATCACCGGAGAAGAAAGTATTTTTTCTGGTGATTATTTGAATAAACTTATTGAAAGATATGGTTCAAGAGAAAATATTTTAAAATATTACATTACATATCGAGCCAAGAATTTTCTTTTTAAAGGATATACAATTCCAGAAATCAGAAAAATTCTTCTTTTAAAGAAGACTGAACTTGAGGATCCTTCTTCTCCTAAAGGAATTGAACTAATGAAATATTGGCAAGACCAGAAAAATCTCAAAGTTAAGTATAAAATGAAAGATCAAAAAGATAATGTTTCTTTCATTAAAACTGATCCGGAAGTAAAAGAATTCATTGACAAATGGCTGTCTGAAAAGACTTTATAATCAGTTACTTAATCTTAACTTTACTTAAAAAGTCATTGACAATCGATGACTTTTTCTTTTTATAAATAACCAATTACAATAATAAATAATTTCACTTTATGTCGTTATCATCACTTTCTACGTATACATTTAAAAGTCGGTATGCAAAATATAATCCGAAAAAGAGGCGAAGAGAAAACTGGGGCGAGGTTACAGACCGAGTCTTTGAGATGCATGCTAGGAAATTTGAAAAAGAGCTTAAAAATCCTGAGTTTAAAGAAGCTTTTGATTTTGCCAAGCAAATGATGAAAGAAAAGCGGGTATTCGGATCTCAGCGAGCTCTCCAATACGCCATCGATCCGATTTTTCATCACAACAGCCGCCTTTACAACTGTTGCGCTACTTATATTGATAGAACTAGCGCATTTGCCGAAGTATTTTATATGCTTCTTTCCGGTTGCGGAGTTGGTTTTTCAGTACAAAAAAGGCATGTTAATAAGCTTCCTTTCATTGGTAAATCTCCTGAAAGAGTAAATGGAACAAAGACATTTATTATTCCCGATACAATTGAAGGATGGTCTGATGCTATTGACGAATTAATGAATCATTATTTTGTTACAGGATATAACTATGGAACAAATATTAAGTTTGATTATTCTCAAATTCGTCCACAAGGAGCACACATCACCGGCGGTTTTAAAGCCCCAGGGCCGGAACCTTTGAAGAAATCTATTGAGCTTATTACTGAAATGCTTGATAAAGTAGCTTCGGAAGGCGGTCGGCAACTTCGTCCAATTGAGGTTTATGATATTATCATGCACATAGCGGATGCAGTAATTTCGGGGGGAGTGCGCCGCTCCGCGTGTATTACCTTGTTTGATAAGGATGATGAGGAAATGGTTAATTCTAAATCTGAAGCATTTTGGTGGGAAAAACATCCTCAACGCATGCGTTCAAATAATTCTGTTGTTCTTAAACGAGATGAAATTACCAAAGAAGAGTTCGATAATATCTTTGAACGTACTAAAAACTTTGGCGAACCTGGCTTTGTATTTGTTTCCGATTATAATAATTTAGTCAATCCTTGTGCAGAAATTTCTCTTCGTCCTGCTTTATTTGATGATAATGGAGAAATTATAGCTTCTGGATTTTCTTGCTGCAACCTTACTGAGATTATTGCCTCTAAGTGTGAAACTGAAGAAGATTTTTATAAAGCATGCCGAGCTTCTGCCATTATTGGAACAATGCAGGCGACTTATACCAGTTTTCCCTATCTTGGTAAAGTAACTGAAGAAATTGCCAAACGAGATGCTCTTCTTGGCTGTTCTATTACAGGATTTATGGATAAGCCTGAACTTTTCTTCAATCCTGATATTCAACGAAAGGGAGCAGAAATTGTAAAAGATACAAATATTAAAATTGCGCAAATCCTTGGAATTAATCCAGCTCGTCGCAGTACTACGGTAAAACCATCTGGTACAAGTTCTATTTTGGGGCAGACCGGATCAGGCATTCACCCGCATCATTCTAAACGATATATCCGACGAGTTCAGGCTGTTAAGAATGAATTTTGCTATAATTTCTTTAAAGCTTATAACCCTCATGCTATTGAAGAAAATGTAATCGGTTCTCGAGACGGTCGAACAGGGGCTATTCTGTTTCCATGTGAAGTTCCTTCTGGGTCTATTACTAAAAACCAGCTTCCCGCTATTGAATTCTTAAAGCGAATTCGCTTAACTCAAGATAACTGGATCAAATATGGGGTTAATAAAGATCTTTGCGATAAGAATGATAAAAATCTTGCTCATAATGTTTCTAATACTGTAGTTGTCAGGCCTGAAGAATGGGAAGAAGTTCGAGACTTTATCTTTGAAAATAAAGAATATTTTTGCGGTATTTCTCTTCTTGCCATGTCCGGAGATCTTGATTATAAGAATGCCCCATTTACAACTGTTCATACTCCATCTGAAATTGTTAAAGAATACGGAGATGCTTCTGTTATGGCTTCTGGTGTAATCTGTGCAGCTTTGGAAGCTTATGACAATGATCTTTGGGATGCTTGTAATGATGTCATTTATAATAAAGAAATTGAATTTGAAAAACAATTAAAAGAATGTTATAATAAAGATCTAGAACGAAAAATTAAATGGATTAAGCAGGCCAAGCGATTTGCAGACAAATATATCGAAGGAGATTATAAACGAATGACATATCTTCTTAAAGATGTTTGTAACTGGAAATTATTTCTTGACTTAAAACGCCAATGGCAGCCCGTTCCTTGGAATGATGCTATTGAAGATGAAGAAGTTAAAGTCGACATTGACACAATGGCAGCCCAATCTTGTTATGGAGGAGCTTGCAGTATAGAAATTTAAAAAATTAAATTATGAATTTAAAATCATGTAAACAATTTGCAGATGAGGCCATGGACGTCCATGGCCTCAAATATAATTATGATAATATTGTTTATAATGGTGCCAGAAAATATGTAAACAATATATATTGTAATACTTGTAATACTTATTTTAGGCAAATAGCTTATCATCATTTAAGAGGTCATGGATGTCCTAACTGTGCCAAAATTAAAATAAAAAATAAATTACGAATACCATTAGATGACTTTATTAAACAATGTACAATAAAACATAATGGAAAATATAATTATGACTTAATTAATCTTTCTAATTTTAATAATTTAGATAGTAAAATAACGCCTATTTGTCCTATCCATGGAGTATTTGAGCAAGTTGCATTTTCCCATTTAAAGGGTGCTGGATGCGAAAAATGTTCATATATTAAACGAGCTAAAAATATGGCTCTAAGCCAAGACGAATTTATTAAAAGAGCCGTTAAAATTCACAATAAAAAATATTCATATGATAAGGTAGTTTATATAAATTCTTCTACAAAAGTTATAATTACTTGTCCTATTCATGGAGATTTTGAACAAATTCCAGGTTCACATTTAATTGGTAAAGGTTGTGCAAAATGTGCAATAGCTCAACGTACGTCTAAAGGTGAAAAACAAATTTTAAAATATATTAAATCAATTTATAAAGGAAATATTATTTCAAATGATAGAACACAACTAAATGGAAAAGAACTTGACATTTATCTTCCTGAATTAAAATTAGCCTTTGAATATGACGGGAAATATTGGCATGAAATACATGAGGAAAGACTACCAGGCTATCATGATTTAAAAGATTCATTAGCCAAAGAAAAGAATATCAATTTAATCCACATCAAAGAAGAAGATTGGATTAACAATCAAGATGAAACAAAATTAAAAATCTTAAAATTAATAAAATATGAGTGAACAACCTAAAAATGAAGATTATATTTCTTTAATTGAATCTGAAAATGAAAAACATTTATTTTTCTCTGGATCATTAAACCGCCTTTCTGCTTTTAATTTAAATGGCCAGTTAGTTGCATGTGATATGGCTTATCGAGAAAAAAAAACTGAAAATGAATTTGGTTTTATACAAAAGGATGAACAAAAAGAAATTAACGATAAGCTTATTATTCATTTAAATTGTCCTGGGGGGCAGGTATCTTATGCTTTCTTAATTGCTGATGCTATTAAATCTTTAGAAATTCCTGTTTATTGTATAGGTGAAGGATCTATTGCTTCTGCTGGAATTGTCTTATTATTAGCCTGTGAAAAACGGACAGCTCTTCCCCATTGTACTTTTTATTTTCATGAAACAATTCATTCTATTGAACAATTAAGCTTTGATGAGTTAGAATCTTTTATGGAAGAGTCAAAGAGAGTTAATGAAGAGCTTAAAAATTATTATCGTATCAGAAGTAATATATCTATAGCTGATATTGATACATTAATGAGGTCTGAGGCTATCATTAGTGCTTTAGAGGCATATAATAAAGGCTTTTTAACTGATTTACCAGGAACTATTTTAGTTTAATAAGTTAAAATAAAAAGGCCCATTAAATATTGACTAATGGGCCTTAATAGCTTAAAAAATTTAGCCAATGGCTTGGCAGCTACCGGAGCTAATTTTAAAATTGGAGGATTTACTGTTAATCTTCCAACTCTTAATATTTTTAATTCAAATATTGAATCTCCTTCCACTGGAACTTTTATTGCATCAGCTGGTTCTATTGTTCAAACTTTAACTCAGGGGGCTAAAGGGGTTATGTGTATCGGGACACTTTTAATGAATCCCGATCAAATGTTAAAAGCCCTCAACCTTGCTGGAGATTTTATTCTTGGCCTTGGCCTTCAATTATTAAATGATGTTTATCGGACTTGCATGGCCCGAGTTAATAATATCCTCGCTACTTCTTATGGATTAGTTTTAGGATATTTTAAAACAATTAAAAACATTATTTCAGCTATCCAAGGTGTGGGGGATATGCTCAATAATATCTACGAATTCTTTACCGACAGGTCAAAGAGTAAAGTAGATTTTATGATGAAAAGCGATGATTGCGCATACTTCATCGCTAACATTTTGCGCTGTATGATTGGCAAAATGGTTACTCCATATTTGAATGAGCTACAACTTAAGGCAGATCAAAAAATTAATAATGTTGCGGGAGGAATTGAGAATAAAATTACTCAAAATACTGAAGTTTTAAACTCAATGTCTTCTTATCTGAATAATCAGGCAATGTTTGTTAATAAATTCACTTCTCAAGTAAACTCTATATTCTAATATGTCTAATAAATTATTTGGATCTTATATTGGAATAGTAATTGATGCTGTTGATCCGGAACATTTAGGAAGAGTTCAAGTTTTTATTCCAAGCCTGGATTGCAATTTAATAAGCTCTTTCAACGGGCAAAGTTCTTATATTTTTCCAGGAAACGATACAGGAGGAGATTTATCAATAAGGGATTTAAATCTTCTTAAAAAAAGTTGTGTCTGGGCATATACTTCTCAGCCTATTTTTGGAGGATCTTCAATTGGCCGAGTAAATGAATCAACTGGGAAAACAACAGTTTCTGATTCTGTAAGTGATACTGAAGCTTTTTCTATTTCGGAAAATGGAGAAGCTCCAAAAGCGTTCGGGGCAAAGTTCAACTATTATGGAGCAAGACATGATGCCTTTGCAATCCCTTCTAATACATTAACTCAAAAAGGTAATTTTACTGGAGAAGATTATTTTCCGGAAAATTATATTAACTCCCCTAAAGGTTCATTTTCTTTGCCTAATGTTGGTGCCAGAGTACTTGTCACTTTTATTGGCGGAATTAAAAATCAAGCAGTAATTACTGGTAAAGTTCCTTTTGCCCGAGAATATCAAATGATGATGGAATGATATGCAAGTTTCCCCTAATACTAAATCTATTTTAGCTTCTCCCGGAGGTACTATCGAAGCTTCTGATACAGTTACTGGAAGTGTTCTTAATATTACTCATCCGTCAGGATCTAATGTTCAATTCGGAGATCAAACAACCTCTTATTTTAATTCTGGGAAAAGTCAATCTTTAACACTATCTGATTCATTTGCAACAATTTATGGAAGTAGTTCAACTTATATTAAAGGAACTGCAGAAATAAGAAATGAAGGAGACCAATTTAATTTAGTTGGACCTACTTCTATTATCCAGGAAGAGGTAATCGATAAATGGATTGAAGCTTATGGGCAAGGCATAGGGGCTCTTAAATCTCAATGGAGAGATAACCGGTTTGATTTAGCTATTACCGATTATCCGATTAATACTGTTTATTCAGTTCCTTCCGGATTAAGTTCAGTTACAGTTTGTCCGCCATTATTAAATGGTACTGCTGAAAATAATAAAGATGCAAATACTAAAGCTGAATTCGAAAAACAAATGATGGAGGCCGGACAAAAAAGTACTGAAGAATTACAAAAATCAATGATGGAAACTTATTCTAATTTTAATGCTAATGCAAAAGCATTGTATAATTTAAACAAATAATTATGGCAGACGGAGATACAGTAATTGTCGGCATTGGTCATTCTTCTTTACATCCAAATGCTACATCCCAGAAATTAGTTAATCCCGGCTTATTAAAATTGGCCAAACAAGATTCTGGATATGATTCTAAAAGAAATGTTATTACCGAATATTTCTATTGCCGAGGTTTAGCCTTAATGATTTGTGAAGAACTTTCTAAACTTGGATTAAAAGGAGTAACTTCCAATCGTTATAAAGATTCTGATATTAATGGAGGGTCCATGCAAGATCGTGCAATGGGGGCGGAAATTTCTGCTATTAACAGGGCTCTTCCTTCTCTTAATAATCCTAAATGCGCTATTAATCTTCATTTAAATGCCTTTAAAGCTAATCAAGCTTCAGGTGCAGAAGCTTATTGCCCGAATACTGAGCATGGTAAAATTCTTGGACGAATGCTTAATAAGGCAGTAAGTGATACTCTTGGAATTAATTTCCGTAAAGTTGTTCCTGCTTCAGTTACTACTAAAGATCTTCCCGGAATGGGTTTTCCCCGTTCGGTTAGAGTACCTGGTGTCCTTTTAGAATTATTTTTTGTTGATAATAATGAAGATTTAAAAAAAGGTTTAGAAAAGAAGAAGGAATTAGCTGTTAATCTTGCAAAAGCTTTAAAAGATTTTTGTGATAAAAATTATCCTCCCTTTGATCCTAACCAGGCATTAGAAGAATCTTATGTCAAATCTTCAGCTTTAGTTCAGGATAAAATTCAAAATAAGGTAGATGACGACCAATTAAAAACTATTGCTATTCAAACACAAGAAAATCTTCTTCCTATTGAAAGAGCATTAGGAGAAGGTGGAGATAATTATGATTATTATCTCAAAAATAATATTCGAATTGTTGGTACTAAACCTGTACCGTTTACTCCATCATTAATTGATGCAACTGGGAATGTTACCACTACTATTACCTTAAGAGAAGGCGGAACAGTTAATAAGCAAATTCCTTATCCTTTATTTCAAAATACTGATTATACTTCTGACTTCCCTACCGGGAAAGAAATAGTATATGTTCAGACGCTTTATGAGATGAATTCCTATGAGATTAATTTTAATTCATCTGGACATACCCGCGTCAATGCTGGAGGAAATGTAAAAATTACAGCAGGCCAGCAGATTGATATTATTTCTCCTTATGTTCTTAATATAGAAGGTGGAGAAATAGTAAGTATTTCAGCAAATAATATTGCAATTTCAGGCAATACTACAGTAGAAGGAGTTCTTGGAGCTACTAAAGGCATTATTTCTTCCGGACCAATTTATGCCCAAGGGGGATTAGCTGCACCAGCTTTTAATGGTCCCGCAACTATTGATAAAACTAATGAGCAAGAATTGTATGGTTATCTTGCGGCCGCATTAGAATTAATGATTCAGCAAGGCAGAATCAATGTTAATGTAACTGGCACTTTAGCAACTGCTCCTATTTCAGAAGGTGCCACTTCAATTACTGTCACTGGAGGCTCTTTAGACTTTACTGTTTTAGGAGGAGGAAGCTTGACAGTAAATGATGTTAAATCTGGATTAGGAGTTAAAGGTAAAGCTTTAGTAACTACGCCGCCACATTTACATTATTTTAAACGTCTTAATGGAACATTAGCAAATTCAGCCATAGATATTCAACAGTCTATTGCTCCTACTCTGAATCAGTAAGTTTAGGCTTATAAGAATCTGATATGATAAAATTATTAAACTTCTTTGTATCAAAATTATAATCAAAGCTAATGCAAAGATAATAATTTCGAAAATTAATCAGCATATCTTCAAATTCAGAATAAGGAATCTTTTCCTTACAATATCTGATAAATTCTTTATATCCTTCTTTCCATTTATCAGGATTAGAATTCATATTCTTTTCATTAAGAAACTTCCACAAATAAGTTTCTTCTTTAGTCAAATGTTCATATGCCATACAGCCTCTTAACTTCTTTATAAAGATTAATATTAGGATTATTCACTATAAATTTAAAATAATCATTGAATTTACCATATTCATCTTCAGGAATGGGAGATGCTCCATATTTTAATAAATTTAAAATGACATTTTTAGAGAATTTTTCAGAATCAGGCCAATTAATTCTTTCATGCTTAATATAGTTGAATCCGACAGTATTATAAATTAATTTATTTTTATATTTTGTAATAAATGGAATAATATCTTCGGTTTTGCAATAAATTGTAAAAAAATCTGATTTAAAATTAAAAAAGATATAATCTGAATTTAAAGAAATATTATCTTCATCAATACTTTGAAAATTATTATTAATGATAATCCTATTAGACATATAGGTATTTTTCATTTTTTGTTTAGGAATAATTCTTTTCTGAGTTGACTTTACTTCAATTTTTTTGTTTGGAAATAATTTAGAGTTAATAATGTCACAACCGACTTCATATGCAACTTCCCCCTGTAAAATGTCGGCAATAATATATTCTTCTAATTTTGAAGTAACAAATCGGGATTCTCTAGAATTACAAGCCGTATTCAAATCTGCATAACTTTGAAATCCATTCATTAACGATGAAAATGTCCGGAATTTATCTGATTTTAATTTTTTCATTTTTATTCATTAGAAATATATTCTGAAAAATAATAGGTGACTTGGCAATCTTCAAGAATAATATATGAAATTTTCAATTGAGCACCACTGAAAATTCAGATTCAGTTTATATTCACATTGTGAAGTTTTTTGATAAAAATATTATATTAATATTTGATAATATTGATACAACTAATAAATCATTTGAAGAAGTTATAAATGAATGTAGATTTAATAAAGATTTTAAAAAATTAATTATTAAATCTCAATTTAATTTTAATACATTTGGAAAAGATTATATTCATAAAAAGTATTTTAATGAATTTATAAATGTATCTGAAGTATATTTTGAAATTATCAAATATATGATTAATAATATTAATTTTGATAATAATATATCAAAATTTATTAATAACATTACATTAAGATATGATTATCCTTTAAAAGATACTAAAACAATTTCATCTAGAATATTTTACAATAATTGTATAATAGATATTGCCAAGTTTATTATTGAAAATAATTTAAACATTGAATTATTTTTAGAATTTTTCTTTAGAATATATATTCCATTTAATAAAATTACTTGTTTTATTGGAACTGAAGGTAAAGTTAAAAATGCAAATAAAATTAGAATTGTATTGCAAAATCGATTTAAAATAATAAAAGAAATAATAGATCAAATTAATGGTTAATTTTTATGTTCCAAATTATACAAAAGAAGAATTTGAGGAATTAGATAATAAAATTCTGCTTTTATCAAAAGAAAAATATTCTCAACTGAATATTAAATTTAATGATTATGATCCAATAGTTGATACAAAGAAAATAATTTGTTCAATATCTTATAATGATTCAAAAGTTAATTATATTATATATGATGATATTGAAAATATAAAATTATTTGATGAACCTGCTACAGGTCTTTGGTATACAGTTCTTATTCAATATTTTCTACTTACTGCTAGAATAGGATCAAATGAAGCTCAAGATAATTTAAGGTATTTCTTTAATATTTCTGCAAGAAAAGATAGGACAGCTTTAAGCTTTCTCAAAATAAATCAAAAAAATTTAGGAATATTCCTTAAAAAGGGTTATCTTACTGAGATTGCATATTATCTTTCTAAAAAAGATTTAGTCAGTCTAGGATATGATTTTATTGTTCAAAATTTATTAGATAAATTCTTTCATGTTTTTAGAAAGTTTGCAGAAAATAAAAATATTGAAATTAAAAATAAAGATAAAATCATAGTAAAACTTGGTGCAGCTGCATTAGAAACAATTTTAACTTTTCCTAAAACATGTGTTTAAATGATTATACTAGAAAAACTCTATCTGTATATATGATATGTAATTATCAATATGGTAAAGGTGATAGAGAACTTGGTGTTTGGAGAATTTTTGATAAAAACACTGGAATATACACAATTGATGAAGCTCTCATCTATAAATTTAATGATATAAAACAATATCATGCAGCAAAATTTAAACCTATTCTTAAGCAAATTGATATTTTAATTTGTTTTATTACTCCTGAAAAGGAAAAGGCTCGATTAGAAGATCCTTATAAAAATACTCAAGGAACTATGCTTGTTAGAGAAAGGTTCTGTATTGATATAAGGAATAAAAGAAATAGTCAATCAAAGGAAGCATTTTCTTTTCCTTTTAATTATATTAAAACAATTTATGATTTTCTGGATATAAATCTTTATAATGAAGATATATTAGAAAAATTTAAAGAAAAGTGTTGTAATATTTACCATAAAAATAAAAGGAAATATTTCAAAATTGATATAATAAAGTTTATCTATTTTTGTATTGACATTGGATATGAATGTGACACCATTAAAATTTAAGAAAAATAATTAAATTATTTTAATGAGTAAATGGATTTCATGGGATTTTGATGATACTCTTTATGATCCATATTCTGGACGATTAATTGGACAAACTTATAAGATCTTTAAAAATCAGTTAAAATCCGGAGCAAAACTTTGTATTACAACATATAGATACAAAGATGAATGTGAAACTATTGAAAAATTATTTCCAAATATTCCAATTTTTGCAACTGGAAGAGAATCTAAAGTTGAATTATTAAGAGGTTTAGAAGGAGGAGTAAAGAGTCATTATGACGATCATTTGACATTATGTCTTGAGTTATTAAACACCAAAATTTGCCAGCCAGTTTTTATTAAACATCATTGGACGCCAAATTATGATTTGCCGAAAGAATTAAAGATAATTAATATTACAGAAGTAAAACAAAAAGGATTTAGAGGATTATATGGATAAAGAATTATTTGAACCATGGTTCGGAGAAGTTTTCTTTGATGGTACTGTTGCCGGATTTATTACTATCTCTGAACCAAAAGTAATTATATTTGTTTCTGAAATTAATAATTGCCCAACATACGGCGGTGTTTTACTTTCTGAAAAAGATAAAGTAGGAAAAACAACTTTATTTTCTACTGATACTAAAATTGAAGAAATAATAGAAACTGTCAGAAGTGATAGAGAAGAATAAAGAAGTTGATTATTCATATGTAACTTTTTATCGAGATAAAACTGGAGAAGTTTTGAGGTATAAATTTGGAAGATGCCTTAGTGATTGTACTTCTGATTTTAAGGTTTATCTTGATGAAAATAAAAATCTGATTCAACTTTATAAAAATAATAAAAGAATCTTTTCTGGAAATTTATCCAATGAAGATACTTGGAAACGGAAAGTTTATTTTTATCTTCTAAAAGATATATTTCCAAATGAACATATCAAAATTGACTGGGATTGGAATAATCAAAATATTCATCTTCTTCAAAAAGAATTAAGCAAAGAACGAAAAGAAAGATTTGAGAAAAATCCAAGACATTATGTTCTCAAATATGGACTTTATTCTGAAGAAGGAAAATTATTGGTAGAAGCTCCTTCTATTCCTGGAAAAGAATTTAAGAAAATCATAGGAGGATCTAAATGGAAAGATTGGAAACTTGCAATTAAAAAAGATCCGAAAATGCCTCTTCGAGTTATATTGACTCATATACGGCACAATAAGACCAATTATGATTTATATTTGAGGCAAGGAATGTGTATAAAGTTAGCCCGAGAAAAGGTTAAAGATGAAATTTTTAACATTGCTTTATCTTGGGGAATTGACGAAAAGAAATTAGAAAAAGCTTTGGCTCCAAGAGTTATTAAAAAGGAAAGCCACAATATACAAACAATAATTAAAAAAGCCATGAGGCTTACTAGAACAAATGAATGGCAGAATCAAAGACTACGCTCCAAGAAAGCTTGAAGAAAAACAATTGAATACATTAACTTTTGCTGAAAAGATTTATTCTCCTTCAGATAATTTATTAGAATTCACTTGTTTTTTACCTATTGAAGATACTATGTATAAGATAAACTATTCTAGAAAAAATTTTGATGATGAAGGAGAACCCGTTGGAGATTTTTACCTTATTGGCGGAAGATGTATTCCTTGCAGTATAAAATATAAAATTACAGACGAAGATTAAAACAGACGAAGATTAAAATGGACGAATCATATACATTTAAAAAATACTTGTTGGGCCTGGCTGAACATGAAGAATATCATGATATACTTTATTATAAGCCAGCAACAATTTTTATAGATTGCCGGTTGCCTGGTAATTTTATAATTGAAATTAATAAGGAATATCCTTTGGAGGGGCCTACAAAATTTATTGCTAATCTAAAAGATGCTAAATTCGGAACAACTATTCTTACTTGTTTCCTTGATGAAGATGAATATCAAAGCCTTCATGAAGCTGCAAGAAACTATCGGACTAAACGAGGAAAACAAGTTGAAGCCGTCTAAAGTCTATTTTAGAACAGTGGAAGAAAGACGAGTTCTATGATAGAGATAAAATGTGAAGCACCTTTGATTTTATAGAAAAAATATAAAAATAAGTTATGTTTAAAAACCTATTCATCATATCTCTGATGGCGATTTTACCATCGTCTGCCCTTGAATATGGTTTTAGTCTTTCGGGTTCAGCTTATACAGGGCATGGTAAAATAACTGAGAATTTTGATATTCCGGATCTTTCCGGATTCGAATTATCATTATGGGGTAAACAACAAAAGGTTGATTCAAAGTTTTATCATACTTTTTCTTTTGTTTTTGGCCAATTGGGAGGAGAAAAAGAATATCTTAATAAAAATATTGGCCTAGATCTTACCATTTATCCATTCATGCTTGGTTATAAAGCCCAGTACAATTATACTGATCGAATTGGATTTTATGGTGAAGTTCTAGGCGGAATATCTTATGGTGAAGTTAAGGTTGATTGGCCGTCTCCATTTGGACCAGGTTTCGAAGAAAACCGATATAAAGCGGCTATGGGAACCTTTGAATTTGGAGCGGGTATTTCGATTAAACTTGATGAAGATGTTTGTCTAAATGTTGGATATTCAATGTATAAATTTGAATATTGCCCTCCTTTTAATGGTGTTAAGATTGGGCTTTCCTTGTCTTTTTAGCAGGCTTAACTTCTTTGATTAACTCTTCGGTTTTAACTTCGGCAGAAGGCGTTTCAGAAACAATTTCTTCGGCTTTCTCAGTTTCTTCTGCTTGTTTCGCTTCAGATATTTCAACTAATTTATTAATTTCTTCAGGAGTTATATAAGTCCCAACAACAGGTTGAGGCTTAGTAACTGGAAACTGGCTGTTAAGCATTTCAACTAAACTCATTACAGGTCCATTAGTCATAGACATATATTTATGATAAACATTATAATTTATATAATACTGTCAATAGTTGCAGTTATTGCAAATTTTTGTGCTCTTCTGTTAATAGGCGATTCTTTCAATATTATTTGGTCCTGGCTTAAAAAGAAAGAAATTTGTGAAACCAAAAAGGAATTGTTATTCAGCAATACTATTGGGCTTGGATTGATTTTTATGGTGGATATTATTGTAATTCCTTGTATGTATTTGATTGCGACAAATTAAGCTATATGGCAAGTTTTGAATTTAATAGCAATACTTGATGATGAATACCTGTGACATTAGAGAATATTTTGATAATATTTTATTAGGAAATCCTGAAGAAATTATTGATAATCTTTCTATTATAGAAGATTATTTTTTCTATGTTGTTAATTTCACAAATGAAAATAATGAAGATTACATCTATAGTATAGATAAATCTTTAATTTTTAATTTATGGGGATTGTTAGGACATCATGTTCGGGTATATTTGAATAACGAAGAACATAATTATAAGTTTGCATATAGAATATCTCATAAAAAGTATAAGAAAATTTTGCAAGAAATAAAGGAACGAAAGGAACAAGAATGATAGAAAATCTTATTATAAAAGTTATAAAGGAAAATATTAAAAAAGGAAAATATTACACTTTTGATAATAAACTAATTAGCCAAAATATTTGTATTGAAGATTATTTTGATAATTTTGGCCTTAAAATCAGAATTCACACTGATGAAGATTCTTTAGTTAATACCATTCAAATTGAACATAATGGTATTTTGATTAAAGAATTTAATATAGATAAAAATAACTTGGACATTGCTTCCCTTCAAGAGGAATACCATCAGGAAAAACTTTCCGAAGTTGAAAACTCTATTTTAGAAAAATATAATATCATTAAAACCAAGCCTGTTAAAATAGGTGTTGATAAAGATACCGGTCTTCCTTTTACATATTATACTGATGGTCCAGCAGAATGAATGATGATATAGTTTTAGAATTCTTGGAAAAGCTAAGTAAAAATCTTGATAATATTAAAGTTGATTATGATAGCGACCAAGTAATATTTCAGGAACCGGGTAATCCTTATAAGTTTGTATATTACGAAGAAAGTATGTATCCTTATAAAGGAGAAAGAATTAAAGTATATGTTTATGAAAATGATCAGAAACTATATGAATATAATGTCGATGGCCAGCAAATGTATAATTTAGCCAAAAAAGTTTTTTATTCTAAGGTTAATGCATTAAAAACTTATATTAATCGTTTTCTTAACTCATGAATTGGAAAATTTATTCTGAAGAAAAACCTAAGCCTTTTAAACAGGTAATTGCTTATAATCCTAAATGGAGAGGTGATAAAATTGTTCTGGGATATTTGGATGACAGCGATATTGATGAAAAATTCAATTATGTGTTATTGATGTCTTTGGACCAGAAATTTCATACTTTCGAAGGCGAACCGACGCGATGGATTGATCCTGAAGAATTGATTAAAGATATTGGATTAAAGGGAGTCTTTGAAAGTTTTAATCATGTATTTGATACGGTTTTTGGTTCATGGAATGGAAATTAATTAATATCTGGGATGTTGTCCAAACTAAAACAGGTGTAGTCGGAATTGTTATTACAAAATTTACAGATCACATTAATTTAGCTTTACACGGGCATATTCAAACAATTTTAATTACAGATATTGAATTTAAACTTGGGAATATTAAAAGTTTAATTGATATATTTCCTATTTCTAAACAATATTCCAGCCAGAATTTTGAAGAAGAAAAGGAGCAACAGATTTATTTTGACTATGAGAAAGATTCTTTAAAGGATAAATTGGGAAAAATTTCAATGGACATTCTCTTTAAACGAAAAATTTTAGAAGTTTCTTTTCATAAAAATTCTGAACATCCTGTGCTATTCCATGCGATAAGAAGCGTTTCTCAAAAAGAATATGAAGAAATCTTAGAAGAGATGAACAATGAAAATTAAAGTTCAAACTCAATATACTATTTTTGAAAATCCGTCTTCGGAAGAAATTTGTAAGAATACTCCAATGGTTAAGGTATACCTTAAAGACGGAGTTATTTCAACATTTGTTTGGAAGAATTCCAGAGAAGCATCCTGGCCGATTTATGAAGACCGCGAATGCCTGAATCCATTTAAAGCCGATGAAGTGATTAATAAATTTATTCAATATCCTGGCGAGTTTATATGTATCTTAAGAAAAGCTTTTGAGTTTCATAACGAAGAATTGCTTAAGGACAAGGACCAGTATTATTTGAAAGGGTTTCAAAGGAAAAGCAATCAGAAAAAAGCAGTTAGAGACGGGGCCGAATTAAAAATTACTTTTTATGCAAACCAAGATGAATAAAATTTTTAAAAATCAAGCTTATATTTTTGAAGGTAAAGTGGGAGATATTCATAAAAATACTCCCATGCTTCGAATTTATAGCAAGGATAGATGGATTCAATTCTTTATTTGGGATAATTCGAATGAAAGGTCTTTTCCTGCTTACAATTATTGTGAGATTGTAAATGACAAGTATGAAGTTGAGCAAATGATTGCTGATTTTATTAACAATCCAGAAAAGCTTATTCATATATTGCAAAATGGATTTAATGCTCTTAATAAAGAAATAAAAGAATCAAATGAAAAAGTTATTCAATATAAACCTAAAAGATTGAATAATAAAAATCATAAAGAAATCTTAAAAGACAGCTGGGAACTGAGGATAGTATTTTATGCAAACGACAATTAAACCAGCGTTATCGACATATGTCAATAATAATGGAACCCTTTTTTATTTAGTGGATTTCCTGAAAAGGAAGAGGTGATCTGTTGGATGGTTAGTCAAGTATGTAGGTCCCTTATAATTTATAATTTATAATTTATAATTTTTTATTTTTTAAAATTAAAATGCCTTGTCCGGGCACCTTCGATTCATAAGGCTATTCATATATTAGCATTCCCTAATGCAGGACCTCTCATATATGGCAGGTCTATTTTATATCAAGCCTCAATTTCCATAGGTGCATATATAAAAAGAAGCACCGGCATGGTATAAGGCCACACCGGTGCTGGGAAGTCCTGTTTCAGTTTAGCTCAGGATCATCTTTCATATCTTCAATCATAATCTTTGCATTATGTTCTGCCATCTTTCTGCTGAATCCTTTCTTTAAAAGCATTTCAATTATCATCTCCAGAAGTTTATTATCCTTGTTCATAATATTATTATATGATTAACCTCAATTAGTTGAGGTGACTTCAATCTTATAAACTGTAAATGTCTTCTTCACAGGACCTGTTTGCATAAGCCTTTTTCTCTTCTTGATTGAATGCAATACATGCAACAGTAATAAGAAGAGTTACTATTCCTAAACCAATTCCCCTTTCAATATCTTCCATTAAGAAGTAATCACAAGAAAGTGCCAAGGTAGGAATAGTAAGAATGTATTTGAGCATCTTCATAATATTATTGTACAACTGATCTTAGACAGTTAAGGTGACTTTAACGATAATTAAGTCATCAAAGGTGATGATCAACAAGGTGATATTACATCAGAACAACACCGGTATATTCTGAGGAATTCTTATAATAACTTTTTTAGAATATAAAAATAAGATCCTTTAGTCTTATACTCAACTTAAGACTTATATTCTTACAAATTCTTTTAGGATATTTTTTATAAATATTCTCGAAATATTCTGTATAAAAAAGTGTTCCTAAGATTTGAAAGACAATCTTAGGAACACTTGAATTAATTCATTATTCGACAATACTTAAGGACATTTCTTCCTTCGAGTCTTCTTCAGTCAAGTTGAAAGTAACCTTCCTTTCTCCTTGAGAACCGCAGTCAAAGACCATGAGGGTATTCGCCTCGGTAAAGGTAACAGGACCTTCGAACCCCTTGAACAGATTGACAAGGAACGGTTTAACCAGTTCAAGGTACTTCTTGGAGATCTTCTTAATTTCTTCTTCTCCTTTCTCAACCTCATTTCTTTCAAAATGCAAAGTGATCTTATCTTTATTCTTGGACTTGGTTGACTGAAGGCCCTGATAACCCGATTTAGCTACTGGAATGATAAGGATGACTTCCTGCCCATTCAGGTTTACTTTAACTTCGGTATTCTTAGTTTCAACAGTCGTTTCTTGATTTTTAGCTTTGCTCATGTGTATTCTTATTATAAAGGAAATCTTAAACTATTAGGGTGATCACCGATAATAAAATTTAATATACAGTATACTGTATATTGTTTCTTATTCTTTATAGAGAAAAACTATTCTCGAAAGTCCGTTTGCCCTATATCAACAAACTTGATTTGAAAAATATTGATTTGCGCTTTATTGATTTATTTTTAATAAGTTATAATAAAAGCACAGGTTGGAGGAAAATAAAACTTCCTCCAACCTGTGCTTTTATCTTAGTATACTGTATATTGTATTATAATCTGCTGACTGTATATATAATCGGTTCAAACCTTCTGACTTGTTTAATTGTAATATAAGTGTAAATTAAATATTCAGAAACAAGTTTATTCTTTATAATATAATCTATAAATGATTTACAAATATCTGTTCTGAAAGAAAACAATGATTCATATTGTCTTTTGCCTATGCTTATTTTTCTTGAATAAAAAGGATTTTGAATATAAATCGCAAGTTCAGCCTTACTTGCAATATAGCTTAAGCCAGGACCTAATACCTTATCAATATTTTCTGTCATTTTACAAATATCAATAAACAGTTCCTTTAATTCACCATTAAAAAATGAATCAGTTATTTTAATAATATATTGACTTTGGCCTAATTGCATTTTCAGTTGGTAACTGTTATTCATACTTTTATAATATATCATACCTTAATCCTATCAGGTGAATATACCGTTTGAGGTACTTTTTACAATATAAAGAAATTAACTGCTTAAAAAATAGCCCAAAATATGATAGTCTTATATAACTTATTGATTTTAAGTCAATAAAGTATAAATCGACATTTTTCAAATCAAGTTTGTTGATATAGGGCAAACGGACTTTTCAGATAAAAATCAAACTGAATTGTCTTCTTCTTAATGAATCAAAACTATACCATAATTGGTGCAATCAATATTATTTTTTAGTATAAACGATAATTAAAACTGAATTACTGTAAAAATTGTTCTTATATAATGAGAACAATACGGTATTATACAATTTTAATTATATGGTAAGCCTTAGCAAATACAGGTGATTATTCAAAAGTGGTAAACCTAGGGAAAATTAAATATAATACCTTGATAATCAATGGTGCTTCATTTCTGGCGGATTATATTCCAAACCTTAATAGCTATAGGTGATTTGAGCCTGAATTATACAGTATCATACAATTAAAATTGTATGTCAGGCCTATATTAAGGCAGGTGATTGATTGTAATAAAAATACACCTCCAAAGGTTATGTAAGTTGTTATTATAAAAGTGTACCTGATAACAATCAATGTTAAAAGGAACAATATGATAAGTCAACAATATAATAAAAGATGAAACATTTTTTATATCAGCAATTAAGGTTAGCACCTGATGAAAATGTGGATTCAGTTATTATAAAAGTGTTGGCAATCAACAAATAAAACACAAACCACAAAATAATATAATAATATGAAAGCAGCAGCAGATAAGAAAAATACTGAAGTTAAAGTTAGCATCAACGACGGCAATCCGTTTGTAATCATCATCCCTGTAGACAAGTCCGGTTATCAATCGCTTCAATCGGTTAAGACTAAGCAGTCTTCGGCAATTGAACTGGCTTGTGTCAAGGGTGAAATGGACAAGGTTGAAGAACTCATCGGAAAGATTACATCTAAGTATGAAGAACTTGTAAAACCTGCTCTGCAGGAGGCATTTGGAGATATTCCCCTCAGGTACACTGAAGCTAATACGTTGATGACTTTCCAAAAGGGAGAAGAAGTATATCAGGCTTACTTTGAACTGAATATGGAAGAACGTCCCGCCGGTGAGGAACTGGTTGTAACTAAGAAGAATTAAATCAAATTAGATAAATTATAACGAAAACCCCTCCGACTGAGCTAAATCAGTCGGAGGGGTTTTTTATTTGCTTTAATATAATGGAATTTAATCGGAAATGTATTGAATTATAATGAGTTGAAATTAAATCCGATCATTCCTATGCTATCTGGAGCAGACATTATTTGACCGGACCTTCTCTGATTAAATTGAATTTTCTCTTATTCGGCCGGAATGAATATAATATGGATGAACTTTCTCTGAATTGAATGAATATAATCTAGCCAGGGATAATATATTCCTATATAAAACAGAACTTGATTGCTTAATCATCCGTTAGTTCGAATCTGGCGAAAATAAAATAATAATATGACTTAAGCGGATTATTTTACATATAATCTGAATCTTCATCATCTCCTTCACCTGTTTCGCATCATCCGGAAACATCGACGATCTTTTATATGCTCCTTATATTTGAAAGTAATACATTACATAAGGAGGGACTTCCGGAAACAATAACGATACCTTAAAACGCATTTTTTATTATAAAAATCATCATTTTATTATTTGACAACTTATTATACTCTTATAGAATCTGCCAAATTCTTGAGGCCTTTATCATAAATGTCTGCTTTATTCCGCTTTCATCAACTTTTTACGTCACATTTCCAATCAAATTTGGCAGTATAAATGTAAAATAAAAAACTCTTCCGAATTAATTCGGAAGAGTTAATTCAATTCAATTCAATTCAGTCAAAAATCTTTTCGCTTCATTTACATTAAACAATCCGATGAATTTAACCGTTGGGAACAATTGGAATAATTGAATCTTTTGGACTCGGTTTAAACACTTATAATCCCATTTAGAACTGCTGTCATCTTTGAATACAAACTTACTGGTTTGCTTCTTAAACTCTTCATATTTCATCACTGGTGCTTGTGGACAAATGCCATTGAACTGGACAAGAACGACACTTTCCATTTTAATATTGGCTTCAACATATCTGATTACTTCATCCTTATTATCAAACTCCAGAATATGCTTTCCAGCAACGTATAACGACAAAGTTCCGACCTTTTTGTTCCGGATTTCTCCGATGGGTTCATTGGCCAATGATTTAACATACACATTCTTTTCATTCAAAGCTTCTTTGAACGTACAGATTGTTTCAACCCCTTCATTACAATTTATTGTGATTACCTGATTGAACTCATTAACCGGAGTTCCGTCGATGACCAGGCTTTCCCTTTCATCCTTAGTCATAAAAGATATAAAACTTCGCAGATTATTTGTCTCAAATGTTACAGTATTCATTAATTTCTCGTTTAAGCTTCGCGATTTGTTTCAGATTATCCTTAAAATCGATTACCTTTACTTCATTCCAATCTTTGTCGCTTCTGAACGGAACGGAACAGCCTTCGGATTTGAATAAAATTACATCATCGTCATATATAAGCATATAGCATTTTTCATCCTTAATACTATTCCAACATATTCCGTTCCAATTCGGATGATGACTTATTCTTACACTATCCATGATACTTTTATCCAGGCTGTTAATGAATTTTTCAACCTCAGGCCAAAGGTTAACGGTTGAAAGAAGTTTCTCTCCGATAAAAATATAATATTTTGTATTATAATTACGAATATTCTGAATATATCCGAGGCGTTCGCCGTTTTCATTTGTCACGATCCATTGGTCGCCCGGTTTAATATTCCTGAACATTGTTTCATCAAAATAAAGGCTTGCCCGTCCGCAAATATTGTTCAGATATAAACGCAGATATTTTTCTTTAATTTTACTGAGTAAAATACCGTTTACTCTGATATGTTTTCTTTCTCCTTTGTTCAAAAAGTTATATAATTTGAAAGCATTTTCAGAAGAAGCATTAAGTTCAATCATATTTTTATTATAAATTAAATCTCAGCAATCTAAGGTGTTCGTCCAATATTTTTGGATTCCTTTGTTAAAGTTTCCTACAAATATATTTCTTCTCAAGTCCCAAACGGATATATTTTCACCTTCCCAACTTCCTGAAATAATTTCGTCCAATGATTCGGATAAGAACATTGCAGCCTGGATCTCGCCTTCTTCATCCGTATATACGACAAACCAACATGGGTTTATTTTTATCAATTTATCCGCGTTAATTCGTTTAATATGAAAAGTTAAATCAATATATTTTAACGAATCTGAATTCAAATTATTCAAAAAGATCCTGGCCGAAGCATAACTGGAAAAAGAAGCCAGCCTGACCATGCCGCACCAGATTTCAAATGGAACCTCGTTTTTACTATGTTCCAAATCGGCTAAAATCCGTCCTTTTGAGTCTAAAATCTGCCCGATATTGATTTGATTGAGCACGAACATTTTATTAAGGTACTCAATCGAAAATATTTTCTTTTTTCTGTGAAATATTAAAGTATTCCGAAGGTAATTCAAAATCGGTTCGTTATTCAGGACAGTTTCACTTAAGAACTTTTCGGGCAAACTTTCAGCAATTTGCCTTATTTGAGAAATGTTATTAACCTTTATTACAATCTCCATCATTTTACGATATTCGTGAGGTTTATTGAATAAAATTCAGAACTTGCAGTTAAAATTATCGGCAGAAGTAAGATTTATAGTAATCTTCATGCTTTTATGATATTTCTTTCCTCGCTGTTTTTTGGTGCCCCTTCCGGAACAAACTCATTAACAAACTTTAATTTTACCGGACTCACTATATATTTTTCTTTATAGCTCAAGAAAGATCCCCTTTTCCAGTCTTCAACAAAGCGAACGTTAAACGGCTTAAACGGCCGCCAAATGTGCTTAACGTCATAACTGTTTCGTCCGGACTGCCTGGTGTACTCTTTCATTAGAAAATCCCAGAAATAAAACCTCCTTTGCATAGCGTAACTATCCCAAACTTTATCGTCCTGCCTTCGAGGGTCATAGTAAAGGTACTTCAAAAAGAAGTTATGGCAAAATTCTTCATATTCATCAAGAAGTTCTTTATTTTCGAGTACGTTATAAACAGAATGCCTGAATTGCCATTTCTCTTTTAAGTCCGGCCGGAGAAATAAAATCGGAGAATGCTCTTCTTTTGTTTCAAAGAAATATAATTCATCCGTATGTTTAATAAGTTTAAGCGGATCATATTCCGTCCTGAATTTCCCCCATTCTTCCTCGAATTCTTCCCAAGGATTTCCGTTAAGAACCTGAGTGCAATGATAATGCCCGATGTTTACGCCGTATTTTGGATTATGAAAAGTGTTGCCAACATCCCAGAAATTACCTTTCAATGGATATGACCAATAGTCTTTATAACTTGACATATCCCAGGTATATTTCCGTATGGAACAATACGGAATTATCAAAAACCTGAATAAGCAATCATTTATAGGCTTCCAGAGCATAATCAGAGAATAGTCGTATAAAGATTCTCAAAAGGTTCTAATTCAATATTCACCTCATCAGAAATGACCCAGTCTTCATCTGCAATAGAACTAATTTCAAGATGCTTAAAAAGATCTTCAGGTGAAGAAAACATGCAATAGCATGCCGCCCTCAGATTTAACGTTCTAAAAGGCCGAGTACTGCACTTGAAAGGTTCAATTTTTAGTTCTCGAAAAAGAATATATCCGTTTTTTCTTTGAACAGAAAAGTGAGAATCTCCAACTTGTGTATAACGAACTTTATTATCTTCACAAATTGATTCAATTAGATTATTCATATTTTTATAGTATTCTTTTCCTTAAACTTTACAAGTAATCGGTCACAAATTTTCCATTATTAAGCTTAAGGACATTATATCCGGCATCTTCAAGGTCTTTAAGAGATTTAAACTCGTCGACATTTAAGTCTTCGATAGAATCATATTCGTTCCATTGAAAAAATACATCATCCCGAGTTACGCAAAGATTACCTTCTTGTGTTTCAGCCAATTCCTCATAGAAATTATACAAAGCGTTAATAGCTTCCCATGAATAATAATCCATAATATTCAGAAATCTTCCGAATTCATGCGCAGAAGTAATATCAGTTGTCAACATAAGCTTTTAAGGAAATATATTTTTATTATCTTTGTAATCTTACTGTTCGATGGTGTTTTGCCACTTTTCAAATATTTTTCTTGAAAAAATATCAACAATTTGATTATCTTCTATCCGAATAAAAAGATTATCAGATTGATTCTCACTCAAATATTGTTTAGCTTTATCAATATTTGATGTTTGAAACAGTATTTGATTTAATTCAGGAGATTTCTTTATGAAAATTATAGCATTCATCAAGTTTTAATATATCTTTAACTGTTTTCTTTTGACGTTTAATAATAGTTTGAACCTTTTTATAGAGTTTTCGAGCATGTGTCAAGTAGGTATATTGAATCCAAAAGAAATCTCCTTGATAATGTCCGGCAATCGAATAAAGATCTATTTCAGGATTCTGACACCAAAGAGAAACATAGTTGTCTTCATTCAACATAAAAGTTTCAGTTGCTCCTAAAAGGAGTTGTTCTTTAGTCAATCTTTCTTTATGATTGATAGTACCAATGAGAATTTCTTCTCCTTCGAGAATTACTTTGTCAATCATGATTAAATTCCTTTAAAGAGTTCAAAACACTTGATATGGCAAATTTCGTGCAGGACAAGTGAATAATATTCACCATCATCAAACCGCTCAAGATCATTAACATCAGCGATTTTTAAAATATAATTTTCTTTAGTTTCTTCAGGCAAACAATCTTCTATATAAGAAGTAAACATTTCCCGCAATTCAAAAGTTTCTTCATCAATTTTGACTATGTCAAAAGTAGTTCCGAGGTCCGAATCAAGAAGAATGATATTTGTACCATGTTCTTCAAATATTTGAGATATATTCATCATATACTTTTATAGTATTGCTTTCCATAATTGAAGGAGGTGTTTAGTCAATGATCATAAATTCATTACTACACAATTCTTCGACTTCTTTAGTAACCCACTCAATGAAAAAACCTCGCTTGAAATGGTCATCCTCACTAACAACATCAATCATTTTTCGTCTATTAAGAATATCCCTTTCAATACTCTTAGGGCAGTAATCTCCTGAAAAAGGATTTCGAAGCCGACTCTTCAAAGCTTGATTATCATAGTTCCAGAAATAAATTTTATTAGGGAAAAGTATTTTTCCTTTATTATGATATTCAAGAGCCAGCGTATATTTGTTTACAAACTCGGCCGGGGTCATACCGAAAGAAGCTTCAGTTGAAAATCTCTCAATCATTAAAGAATGATTTGGATCTGTTCCATTTCTATAGACATCTTGAGCCAAGGACTTAATAGAAAATGAATATTGCTCTGCATTCTTTTTTAAGAAGCTGAATATATCATCATTATCCTTGATACTAGACTTTAACGCAAAGATTCTCTTGTATTTTTTAGAATAAAAGAAAAGCTTAAGGAAAAAGGGACTTACAGAAAATATAGCGTCAGGATGTTCCTGAAGAAATATTTCAAGAGTTGAGGTATTCAAATTTATCAGAAGCATAACTTCATTTTATAATTCTCCTTATTTGAGGGCGGTGCCTGATATAAAAATAATAAAAGCTCGGATGGATAAAAGTCCATCCGAGCTTCATAATACTCAAGTTAAACCAATTGCTTACTGAATGCTCTGAGTCGGAACTTCAAAGTTCAGCATTTCAGCCGCAGGTTCGAAACTCGTAATTTCGTTAAGAATACTTTCAGGAAGAGAATTCTTCAGCGGTTCAACAACCATCTGATGCCAGGGTTCAACAATCTTTTCGTTCCAAGTAGCCTGGGCCTCTTCAGGAGTAGTCTTGCCAAGCAGAACCTTATTGGTCAGATTCGTCTTAGTCGTGCAAGCCTTCGACTGAACACCGGCATAATCACGAGCAGGAACACTCGCACGAATGCGAATAACGGTTCCATTGGTCAGATGAGCGTTCAGGTCTACGTTCTTAATGTCTTTAGCCATTGTATGTTTTTCTTTCTATTTTAGTTTGTTTTGTTTTTTAAGTTAACCACTTAATGTGATTTACAGTTTTATAATAAGATTTAACTTATTGTTCAAAGGTGTTCAAGATTTCTTCTTGATATTTCTAGGATCACAAAATAGCATCGGAATAAAGAACACTATATCAAGGCAAATTGCAAGAGGAGTATAAATCAATATTCCGAAGGATATAATCATTAGAGCAAGTTTGTCTCTAAATCTTGGAGCATCTCTCATATACTTGAAGCAAGTATAGATTAGCTCAAACTCAAATCTCAGAAACGGTAGTACCATCAGATGGACTGAATACAAAAGCCCGTACATATTGAGCCAATGGAAGCCTCTGTCTCCATTCGGCTTTGAGCTGAGTAACTCTATTCCGATAATTCCGTTCAGGTTTTGGACAAGAATTTATAATATCTTCGGAAATAATTTTACAATGCTCAATATAAACCATATTTTCCTGATAAGAAAACTTCCGCTTAGGCTGAAGGCCGTTCAAAGTTTTAATAAAAGAATCCCGCATTTCAGATAAAGCTTGAATCTCTTCTTCATCTACGAGTTCCTGAAGCAAAGTTCGTTCAAGAGTATTTTTAATAATTTCAAGGCTTTCCCGAACTAACTCCAAATATCCATCATATCCGATCTTTTCAAATACAATATTTTTAAGGCTTCGATCGGAAGCTGAGAAATATTCTTTCAAAAAATATCTCTGCATATATTTGTTTACTTGTAGTTTCAATCCACATACTTTGAGCTAATCAAAGTATGAAAAAGTTTAATATTTACTTGTAAAATGCCGCCGTTACAGTCAACCCGTTGTTGAAGACAACCTTACCGCAAATAATATAACCGTCCTCCTCTTCTTCATCAAATTTGGTAAAGCTCTTAATATAGCCATTAGCTTTGATAAAATCAAGAAAATCTTTCTCTCCAAGGAACTTATAATTGTTCGGAGAAAATATAGTTATTTCACCGGTAGACTTATTTTCAATCGAGATAAGATTTGCCTGACTGCAGTAATAAAGGAACATGTTAGCATTCCGGTCAAAATTAACAATCTGTGCACCTTTCAAAGTAGTAAACCTAAAGTTAGAATGGCCGAGTTGCCCTTCATACATTCTAGCGAAGCTGTTAATCTCTTTTTCAGTAAAAGGATTTTCCTGAATAACTTTAGAATGGAATACCCATTTACCTGCCTTGGTTCGTCTTTCTACAATAATAGTCCGGAATTTTTGGTTTGTCTCTAGCATATTTTGATTTTAGTGTATGTTGTTAAGATTTTTATAAACTACTTTAGTATATTCGTCCTTTTTAGAAACCCAACGTTTAGGCATGCTGATACGTTCTTTCTTAGAGAGGAATGACCAATGAGTTGCTTTACCGCCTTTTGTCTTTCCCTCTTTACTCCAAATGCCTGAAGTTTTCATACTTCTAGGAGTTGGCTCAATACTGTCATTCAACATAATTTTATGTTATTTGCGTTCTATTTTCTCAAAGGTGTTTTAACAATTGGAAATAAGTAAAAATTATTCCAATTATGAGTGCGATTATAAAAGCAATTATATTTGCTTGCCATTGTTTCATTTAACCAAAGAGTACTTGATAAAGTTGATAAATGCTTGCAATAACAAGTATAACAATCGCTACGCTCAAAGCTTGCATAAAACCTTCAAATGATTCAGGATCAGCCATGATATTTGATATAATTGATTGTTAAAAGAATGATAAAACCAATTCCAAAACCAGTAAGCCAGGATTTTATCATATTAAAATTTATCTGGATTTTCTGAAATCCACTTAGATCCCCATGCCATCAAGCAAAGAACCAAAAGAATTGCAGGGCCAACCAAAACCGGTTTAAGAGCCTCATATAGTTCAATAAGAAAAGTCATTTAATAATATCCTATCCAGTTGTTAAGTGTTGCCAGTTCTTCTAATTTTGTTTCTGCTTCTTGAAGAGTCTTAAAAATAAAATCTTCTTTATTCAGTCCTTGTTGAATATTCCAAATATATCCTCGTTTGATAAATTTGGAATGAAAATCTTCTCCTCCGATGATTACTCGGATAGAATAATCTTCTTTTTCAAAATGAACCGCCTGAAGATAAATCCTGAAACCGTCGCCATCCCCAATATGATATGTCTTTGACGGCTCCAGGACAAATTCCGTAATACTACTTTCGTTTTCCACGCTGACCTTTCTTATATTCCCAATTCTTCATCTTAAGAAGATAATAAACCCTCCCAACTGCAATTCCAGAAAGAACGGACATTTGCTTAACTGTACGATCCGGAGAATAAAACTTTCGAAGTTGCTCAATCTCAGGTTCCCAATCTCGAGTTTGCCGCCCTGAAGTAGCCCGGCCGCCAATTTTACCAACATAAACAATATCGCAAAGATATTTGCCAAGTTTGAAAAGATTGTTAACAGGCTTAATATTGTCCTCAATATTCAAATCCGAAAAATAATCTTCCTTTGCTTTATTGAGAACATCTTCAATTGTTCCAAATTTTACATTAACAATCTGAAAGTTTAATGTTTCAGTGTTGATAATTTTTATTTGCATGATACTTTTATTATATTTCTTACCTTATTATTTGAAGGTGTTAGAACTTAAACCAAATAAAAGAAATGTTTCTTTTTGAAATTATACAAAATATACCTTTTTTGATCTTCATCATATTCAACTTCAGACTCTTCTTCTCGATAAAACATCTTAATATCATTGGACAAGCGAGTAACTAAGATGCCATATTCCGGCCGTTCTTTAATTTCAATTGAAACTTCAACGGGCTTAAGAAAATCAAAATTAAGAGGAATACCATAATATTTTACTTTTTTCCCTTTTAGCTTTTTAGCAAACTTTCTAAAGTCTATTTTATTTTTCATTTAATTTATTTTTAAGATTGTTTTATTCTTTTATAATATAATAATCTTATTATAAAAATAATTCCTTAAAACGATTTTTAGAATAAAAAAGGCATTCGAATTGAATTCGAATGCCTTTTACAATATTAGGTAAAATACTTTATTCCAAATAATCGGAAAGTGCTTTAACAAACTCTTTACCGATTTGAGTTATCGGTTCATCATAAAACATTTTACGATCGGCCCTAACAATAATTTGCTTCTTTTTGGGCAAAATAGCTCCAGGCTCTTCTTGCCCGGCATAATCTTCAAGATATTGTCCGATACTCAGATTAGCAAGAAGAATATCATCGATAAGTTCAAAAACATATTGAAAATCATCTTTACCAATTACATCACTAACTTCCCAATCTTCATCGTCATTGTATAAAAGAATAAAGAGTTTATCACGATGTTCAGGACTTTCGTAAACAGCCATATAAACCGGCATATCCTCATCAAGCGGTGCATCTACCCAGTTTTCAGGATTACGAGGATCGGAAGCATCCGATTGTTCTCGTGCCCTGTCAATACTCCAATTTTCCATAATACTATTTTAAAATAAAACTTAATTTATATCGGTGTTTAAACCCAGTTTTCTCGAACTATTTCACGAATTTCAGAAAAAGTTTGTTCTCGAATCAGTTTGCCATTCTCAAAAACTAGATCTAAAATATCTCTTTCAGAAGTTTCTTGAATAGTTTGATATTTATTTATTTCATTAAGAATCAAAGACAAACGCCCCTTCTTAGAAGCTTTTGACATATCCAATGGACGTTTTTGAACATCATGCCATTTATCGTCATATTTCTGAGCAGAACATTTAAAAGCAAACCGGCAAGTATCTCGGTTAATTTTTTGAAGAAGTCCTCCACCCATGCCAAAAGCCCAGTTTTCCGATGACCAGCCGTTTTTTGCAGATTCTTCAAGAATACGATCCATATCGCTAATATTGATACCATCACCCCAAAGAGCCCGAACTTGATCCGGAAGAACTTTGAATCCCTTATTGTTTACAGTATATCCGAAATATTGGCCAAGAAGTTCCAGTACCCGTTGAGATACTTTAATAATATCACCAGAATCAGGTCTGAATACAATTCGTCCATTTCGATTGAGAATCAAATCCTTAAATTTTGTTCCGCAAACTTCAATGAATCGTTCATAATTGTATGAATCGATTACCATTGCCATAATTCCGTCAGGATTCTTGTTCAGCAGTTCTTCAACTACGCCAAATTCTCCTTCTTCTCCTCGAGAAGTCATGATGGAATGTTCAGTAGCCCTGATGCTATATCCGAACATTTTATCAATATTCTCATTATAGTATCGGGAAGGAACAAGCAAAGCTGGAACGGTATCAGTCCCATTAAAATTCAGCAAATGAGCAGAACCGCCCAGCATAGAAGCTTCAAAATTTTCAGTTCCCCGGCATCCAAAATCGTGAAGTTGAAAATTGAGAATATTATTAAAATCTTCTCCTTCTTTATCTGAAGTAGTTGCCAGCCAGTTAGTTAACATTAACTTCCCATAATAAGAAGTTGTAGCAACTGTAATCGGATACCATATATGAGTAAGAATAGTTTCGGCAAAATTAGTCAAGAAAGGAACTTTATCGTCGATATTCTCAATAGTCATTAGAACATTGGAAATATCAACTACGGAACCTTCTTTAACGGCCTTAATCCTAAGAGGAAGATGACCATTATATTTTTTAAGAATATATTCCCAACCTTCTTTATTGAAGATACCAGGCCCAATGTGCCGGGTAATAAGATAATCAGCTTCATTGATTAACTCCTGAGTAATAACAGGTCCTACAAAATATTTCTTAAGGATTGCCTGAAGGCCATAAAAAACAGTCTTAGGAAACTTAGAACCTTTACGGGCTTCGAAATAAGAATATACTCCTTGAGTACCATTGGGCAACATCTTGTCATGAGTATATTTGTAAGAATCAGCAGAAAATAAAATATTATCGGTCATTGAATTAAAGAGAAGAAATTAAAGTTTTGAATAATTGGCGATGAGCAGGATTAATGTCATCGATAGAAAGATCTTTGATATTGCAAAGATGCAACTCAGCAATATCATCATGAGGAGCAGGATTACCCGAAACTCGGGTCATCAAAAACAAAGTAGTCATTACTTGTTCTACCTCTCCAAAATATCGCCAATCCTTAACTTTAAAAGATCCGATATATTTTTCAATCTTGCATTTCAGACCAGTTTCCTCTTGTGCTTCCCGAATTGCGGCTTCTTCATAAGAATTATCTTTAGGATCAATAAATCCGCCCGGAAACCTCAATGTTTTTTCACCGGGTTTTTTGGCAAGATAAATCTTTGAATAAGAATCATCTGTAAAGATTGCACAATCTACCGTGGGATAATAATAAGTCCAATTATTCTGAGTTGCATAGATACATCCTCGACGGAAATCTTCAGAAGTACCAATATTCTTTTTCAGTTCTTCTCGCAACTTTGTTCCAGATAATGTCAATTTTTGCTGGTATTCATAAGTCTCAAATTGACCGGTATAATGTTCAATAAAACTGTCTCTGGACCCATAAAGAATAACATCTGAATTACCATTAGTAATCGCCAAGATTTGTTTATCAAGGTCAGAAGACCATTCTTCATCGGACATTACATCTGTTTTATAACAGATTTCAAACTTACCCGGATATTCTTCTTCAATCATCCTTTTCCTGGAAACATAAGGAAGAGGATTATTCTTTGTACACCGAACATCTCTCGGAGGATTACCGAGAACAAGAATGTTCATGTAATGATTCTGACTAAGGACAAAATCTAAAATTTCTTTATGTCCTTCCGTTAATTTATGTACTTGAAACCGGCCAACTATTACGCCGATTGCGTTTTGTTTATTTGTCATGTTTTTTGTTTGGTTAATTAAGGTTCAACTATTACAACCTTAAGTTAGTATTATTTATCGTTCAACACGAACTTTAGCTTCTTTACCTAGATAAGTTGAAGTAATAATCTTACCAAGACCTTCAACTTTAATATTTGGCAAAGGAGGATTTTCTTTATTAAGATATTTGCAAGGAATCATCAAACCAAAACGATTATCGGTAAACTTAACTAAATGAGACTTCTTAAAACGAAGAGCATCAATTAGTTGGATAGCATATCCTTCAGCAATAATATCATTGGTTTCCTGATGAATAACCTGAATAACAGTATCATTATAAAGATTTTCTTCAAGATAAAGCTTGTTAAAAGCCCGAGCTCCAAAGTTCAACTGATTAGGATAAAACTCGTCAAATTCCTTATCATAAAGGCGCCAGATAATATCTTTGCCAAAGATAAATCTTTGTTACTAGTTTCAATCCACATAAAGGTATATTACCTTATGTCTCTTATTATCAGTAGAATAAAGACGAATCTTTACTGATAATATTTCAAGACTCAGCGGATTTGTTTTAAAAGAACAATGCTTAATGATTGCTGTTTGAGTCTTTCAAAGAATTTAAATCTTCTTATTAGAAAATTGTTGGAGTATTGGGCATTTACAATCCAATTTTTATAGCAACTGGCCCACCAGTCTCGGGATTTCTTACGAACAAGAAACTTACGCGATTCTCGGAGAGTTTTAAACTCATTCATCCTTTGCCGATTAAAATTGAGACGACGAAGACCCTCATCATATTGCTCCTCAAACGATTTTTCACTCTTAATTTCTTCCAGATTCTTAATCGTTTTTACGTCAAGCATCGTTCCAATTCGCATAATATTTCCTTTCGTATTTTCGTTATTACTTAACAACTTGTTACATTTTTATTATATTTTTTACCTTTATTTTTAAAGGTGATTTGAAATATTGGAGCTGACAAGTAAGATTTGCACTTACAACTTCCTACTGGAATGCAGGACGACTTACTGCTTAAATCGATTGTCGCTTTAAAAAAACTTGGTGCACCTACCGGGATTCGAACCCGGACGTCCTTAAGACAATGGATTTTCATACTACTATTAGTTTCCTAACCCAATATTATTTTTTATATTGTTGTAGTCTGGACTATATCTTCATCTGTTCTAGATGTAACGTACATAGTCTCTGAACCTTCCTCATATTATTTCTAACTTAGAGGCTCGGCTGCTGATTGACCAATTTCCTATAGTTTTAAAACTTTCGCACCCGTTGTTTTCAACCATGCTGTAGTCATAGGAACTTTAAGGTTATCCCAGCAATTCTCGTTATTCTCATTCTTAGATCCCTCTAAGATGACTCCTTTGTTTTGTTTTTAGAACGATATGTATCAGTTTGAGCATGACAATTTGGACAAATCATTTCTAAATTTTCTAATCTATGGTCATAACTTATACCATTTTTATGGTGTAATTCCATATTAAGGGGTTTTCCATTCCATTCAGTTATACCACATTTATCACATTTATTTTCTTTATAACCATAACGTAATAAATATTGTTTTACTTTATATGTTTGATATGAAGGTCTTTTACCTTCTAAAAGATCTTTTAAATCATTTTCCGTAAAATAATTTGGATTTGACTTTTTAAGACCTTTAGCCCCCTGATTAGGTTTATAACAATTAAACTTTTCAGCCCAACGTTTGAATGTTGAAAACTGCATATTCAATGTTATACATGCTTGTCGCATTGTTAAGCTCTCATTGACAACTTTTATAAAGTATTCTTTATCGATCTTTTTCATGTTAAAGTTATTTAACATGAAATTGACAAACACTTTAAATAAAGTCCACAGCGTCTACCTGTTCCGCCATAAGTGCTTATGCGCTAGACACATTAATTATTAAGAATTACTCTTAATACCTGGAATCGAACCAAGAATATCCATTGTATAGGTTATTGCTGTATGTGTCTTACAATGACTAGACTCATTTTTTATTATATACACCAATAATATTTTAATTTGCTGTACGAGTCTGTAAAATCTTTATAACTAACTAACTAAGCACCAAAGGTTTGACTCGAACAAGCAACTAACAACTAACGAGTAACGAGTAACGAGTTAACAGCTTGCCCCTCTACTATTGAGGTACTTTGGTATTCAATTAATTATCTGATTTGAGGAAATCTTTATCTTTATTAATTTCCTCAAATCAGATAACTAATCAAAACTAGTTATTTGATTTATTACTTTGCATCAAAACAATTTTAATTCAATTATCCGTCCTTCATAGGATTGATTTTTTTGAATATTTCATTCGAAAAATTAGTTTCGCTCTTAGCTACTTATGTTCATCGCCACGTAAAGGCTTTTTCGATGATGAACTGGTTGCAGCGGGCGGACATGCTCCGCTTAAGAGATGCTTATGAGACATCTGAGGCTACTAATACCTCTTTACTTTCCTGCTGCGATTTTCTGAGCAGTTTAAAATCTTACTCAGGATTCTAAATTATTTACTTACCCTTTTGAACCTTGATTACAGGAGGCTGATTAACAGTTTGTTGCTGTTGCTGAGAGCAAGAAGCTGTCAAACAGATTACAGAAGCGGTAAGAAGAATTGCAATGTTTTTCATGATTTTATGATATTTTTTATCTTATTTTTTGTAGGTGCTCAAATCAAATATATGAGTTTTGATATTTAATTGAATTGCGAAATTTTTTATCAGGATATTCTTTAATAAATCCTTCAGCAATTTTATCATCCCATATAGGTCTTTGATTAAATTTAGCACGAATATTGGGTTGATCCTTGGCTTTATATTCCCGATACCATTTTATATTGTTTCGAGTTTTATAAATCCAAAATGCTTTTCTGCTGTCAAGTTTATAACAAAACTTGTCCGGTATATTTTTTCTATATGATCTGCTCATAACTTTCTAGGTACAAACCTAGAAAGCATTACGATAATTATTGTTCATATTAAAGATGTCTGCAATATTATTATCAACACTAGTTGCTTGAACGCACTCAAGCAAAATATTTTCTTTCTCTACTTTATATACTAAACGATCAATTCCATTTTCAATGAGATCATTCGGACCAAATGCGATATGTTTCCATTCATAGTCATCATTAGAACCTTTTAACCGTTTAGCAATTCGAAACGAATTAGTAGTAAACAAATTAATCGGTTCAGGACTAATATCGGTTTTAGTTATATATTCAAACTTATTGCCTGCTTGGGGAATAACTTTAATTCTATAATCGCAAGGTCTAAATTCAATGTTAATATCATTGATTATCTTATCTAAAGTTATTTCGTAAAGATTACATTCTTCAGTAAGAGCCTGGAGAACATCAAAACTAAAGTTAAGAATAGATTTTGAAGTTTTTACAAATTGAGAAATATTAGTATCAATTTGTACTTTCAAATTATCTTTAAGATATTCTTGAATTACTTCGGAAGAAAGTGAATCAAATTTAAAATGATAAAAGATTCTGCCAGGTCGGGAAAGGAAAAATTGATTAATCTTATAAAGATTATTACAAGAAAAAAGATAAAGATTCTTATTTTCATTTATCCCGTCCAAAAGACCGAGCAATCCAAATTGGTTTTCTTTTCCTGAATCCTCTCCGCAATTATCTGTATCTTCATAGCTGAATTTATCAAATTCATCAAAAATACAAACAACTTTTTCGTCAATCTTTTTAATAAAATCAGAAAACTTATTCAAGTTAATTTTCTGATTAACAAGGATAACAGGAATATTATCTTCAATAGCTCTTTCAATACAAAGCTTAATCAAAAGGCTTTTTCCAGTTCCTTTCAGTCCGGACAATAGCACGCCGAGATTTTTATCCCTAGATTCATAAGTCTTAAAAATCCTTTGAACCTTATTATTCAAATCTCCATAAATCTTCCTATTGTTGAAAATAAAATTATGTTCTTTTAAGAACATTTGTCCCTGAGGACCTGCATTTATTGTATAAATTTTAGCCGGGAGATTCTTTAAAATAGTAATACAGTTTTCAGAAAGAACATCAACTGTATCATTATTAACAATGTAATTAGCCATTATATTTTAGATAATAAGAATAATAAAAAGATTTTTGGAATAAACAACCGCCTATTGCAGTTGAATGAGATATAAGTTCATAATCTTTTTTAATTAAAAAAGAAATAACTTCATTTAATATTTCTTCAAACATTTCTTTATCATACTCTCTTTCATTTCGAAGAGTAAAGAATAAAAATTTAGGTCGTATAACATATTCCGGTAAAGAATAATTCTCGATAATAAAATAGCCAGTTTTAGGCAATTCTTTAATATACCTGTCTATTTTTAGATCAATTTGATCAAGAATATATTTGAGACAATTAGACTTTTTAATTCTATATTTCTCAATATCAAGAGCTACTTTAAATCGTTTCTTTTCTTCTTTAAGCCTTTGTTTAAGAAAAGTTTTATATTCATTTTTGTTAAACCAGCTCATTGATTGATGCTTCTTTATAAAAGTTAGAAAGGATAAGAGTTATAATGAAAGGTTCTCCTTTACTCAATTCAATGTCATATTCAATGCCATTATTATCTTCTTCCCAAATAATATGAAGCTCATCGTTAAACACAACTGTTTCAATATTTTTAATGAGCAGCATATTTTTTACCTTTTGAATAAGGTCAAACATTGATCCATCAAATTCAATGATTTTTCCTCCTATAAGGCAATCTTTAATAGTATCTTCATCCCCGTGAGATACATGAAGATAAAATGGAACTGAAACTGCAAAATTACTCATAAAAATATTATGAGATAAATCTTATAACTCAAAGGTGTTTAAGAAATAAATGGAAGAGTTGCTGGGGTACGATCCCAGAATAGGAGAGTCAAAGTCTCCTGTGTTGCCAATTACACTACAACTCTATTTGTTGGAGGCTTCAATCGGTTATGCTCCGATGTTACCGGGTTACAAATCCGGGGTTTTACTGATTAAACTATAAAGCCATTGGTACCTTGTATCGAAATCGAATCGATGACTTCTGAGTGGAAATCAGATGTTTTACCACTAAACTAACAAGGCATTGGCAAGACACATTCTTTATCTCTACCAATTGAGCTAGTATTCTCTTCTCAAGAATACCCGGGATTCGAACCCAGAACCGTTCATTTTTTAGATGACTAAGAATAATTGCTGTTTGTGTCTTTTTTATGAGAAGACTTAGAGATATTAGTTTCATCCTTCCGGATTACTTGTGTTCATTACCACGTAAAGGTTTCTCTATCAATGAACTCGGGTGCCAGAGGGTCGAACTCTGTTAATCATGCTCCCAAAGCATGCCCATAACCGTCCTGGCCACACCCGTTATACCGGTATTGTATGTCAGCTTCCTCAGAAGTACCGGGCTCCTATAGCTTCGTTAATCAGCTAAACGATTATTTCTTAACCCATCGTTCTAATGGTAATCAGTTCCAGCTCATTCTCTAACCACTAAACTGATAAGTCGTTGGTTAGGTAATTCTTTGTGACTAGCAAAGAAACACTATGTTCGATCTACAATTTTACTCATCACTATCGAGTCAACGGACTAATAGGCTAAGAGTGGGATCTTCGTATTTTTAAAAATGTATTAATAATACGATCACTTTTAATAGTATGATCTCTATATACTTTTTCCTGCTTGAGTAAAATCTTAGATTTTACTCAAATAATATTCACTTGTTTGTGGATTTTTATTTACAATATATGTTCCTAATGGACAATTAGTAATAATATCTAATGATCCATTTTTTACTACTCATAGATTATTATTATTTCGAATGAATTGAGACATTATGTTATTTTGTTTTTGTTTTTGTTTTTTAAAATTTGGTAGGCCTGGTCGGATTCGAACCGACGATCTATCGATTATGAGTCGATTGCTTTAAAACCTCTAAGCTACAAGCCTTTATAAATTATATTGTGGATAATGTAATTCTAAATGACAATTAGAACATAATAAATCACATTTATCAGCTTCTATTTGTAAAATATTAATAGGTTTAGAACTAAATGCACTAGCACTTAAACTAAAACATTTTTTAGTATTTTCTCTATGGTGAAAAGATAAAACAGCTAAATTTTTATTATAACCACAAATTTGACATTTTCCACCTTTTTGAGATATAAAAAATAATTTTCTATTTTTATATCTAAGTTTAAATGATTTATAATCTTTTTTAAAATTACGAGAAGTATTTTTAATTTTAGACCTACAAGAAATTGAACAATATTTTTGTTGTAAACCTGTTAATAAATTATTACAAACAATACAATAACGTTTAATTTTATTATTTCCTTGAAATACTGTTTTTAAATTATATTCTTTTAATCTATTTTTAACTGTCATAGGTGAACATTTTAATTCTTTTGCAATTTTTCGTGTACTTAATTGCTTATTAATTAAATGTTCTAATTGTTCCTTAGAAATATTTGACTTACCCATTTATTCAAATGGTATTTGACTTATATCATTTATTAACTCAATTTTATTAATCTCATTAATTATAATACAACAATTATACAAATTAATTATACCATTTTCAAAATCTTTCCAATCATTTTCTGTTGGTTCATAGCCTTTTTCTACTTCACACCAACTAATATAAAGGTTATTATCTTCAATCTCAAAATTAATTTCAAAAATAGGCCAAATACTAATAAATTTATCTTTTAATTCTTTATAAGTTTCAAAATTAAAAATTGTCTGACCATCATATCTTTTTTGGAAAGAACGAATTTCGCCTTTTTCATAATTATCTTCACTTACTTCAATAATAGTATTTGATAAATTAATTTGATACATATTAATTATTATTCTGCGATTATTTTAATTTTTCCTTATGAATTTGTATAATAAATTCGTTTAAATCCCATTGTTCTAAGCATATTCATACAATTTGCACAAGGTTTAGAAGATGCAATATTTCCATTGTTATCAATTCTAATATTAAAAAATTCAATATCAGAACAATCTTCTTTTCCCAATTTAAGAATTGCAGAAATTTCTGAATGAAAGCAAGGTTTATAAGACTTAGAACCAAATACTTTATATTTTCCATATTTGATTTTATAAACAACTCGATCATAATTATTCACACCAATTGCCAATACTTTCTTTTTAAGAACAGCAAATGTTATATGAAATGAACGACCTGTTTGTTTTTGTCCTTTTAATGCTTTTGATATATCGATATAATTATTATTTTTTATATCTCACTTTCAGAAGGTGCCTTCGAGAAGCCTATATCGAATTGACATTAAATCTTTTCCAAGATTATTTTCTCCAACCCCGTTACAAACTCCAAAATAAGTATCGCCCCAGGTATTTTCTTCAATAAGAATTGATTCTCCTGTTCTCATTAATAGAGTTTTAAATGGCTCTTGCTTGAATTTTTCTTCACAAACTGTATACATGATTATATTTTTAATTCTATCCCAATCTTTTCGAAGAGGAACAGTTTGACCTAATTTCCTAGCTTCTTTTGCAGGTAATCCAATAAATTGAGCACGAATACCAAGATCTTCAGTCTTAAGAGCTTGATAGGCTGCTTCAGTAGAATTAAAAACCATTCCTTCTACTATTATTTTAACTTCGGCAAAATTAGAAAGAAATTTAAAAATGCCTCTAAAATCAGCAATTATACGAGGATAAGAAAAGAAATATCCATTTGTTCCTTTAAAATTATTGGAATCAATAATATCCCAATATTTGTTATCATTAAAATTATAAACAAAAGCTTTTCCAAACAAAATTGGAGGAGGCTGATGAGAAATATTAGGCCTCCAGGCTTCCTGAAGAGTGACAGAATCAGCCCTATCTCTATAATAATAAGAAACAGAATTATCCTTTAAATCGGAAGGAATCCATGAACCAGCGGCAAGTTTATGCGGACTTAACCTATGAATATTCCCATTTTTAATTAAAAGTTCTGGACAATCATTATAATGGCATAAAACATTTGATAAGAATTCCATATGATCAGAAGTTCTCATATCAAATAGAAACAATTCTAACCAAACTTCTTTAAGACTATCATAGATAAAAAGTTGAGTAGGATAATTCATTTTCTTTTAATTAAAATTCGTTCTTCTTTAGATATAGGATTAATTTGGCAACCTTTTATTTCAAATCGTTCTTTAAAAGCTTTTTGGTTAATATTCAAAATATAAAAATTCCTTATATCTAATCTATATTTTTGATAAATCTTGATTGTTTTTAATGAATATAATGTAGCGTAATTAGCTGACAAAGTGCAAAGACCATCAAATGATTGGCAAGAATAAAAATTAAAACCATCAAATATAATATACTTCTTTTTTAGAAGAGCAGCATGAATAACATTCCACCATTTAATTAAATCAGGATATTTTTCAATTAAAGTTTCCTTTAACCGGCAATAAAATTTATAACCTTGTTGTGCCCTTTTACCCTCAAAAGCCAATTTTCTTTTATATTCTTTAATTCTTTTATTGAGAATTTTAACTCGAAGGTTATTAAATCTAAAATGGAAAGAATCAATTAAAAGAACTGTTTCAGTATCAACCAACGATAAAATACTTTTTCCAGGAAAAGCTTCCTTAAATCGGAGCCAATGATAAATGTAATATTCAACAAGCTTCTCAGGGTTTTCTTTAAGATGATCTTCTATACTCCTTCCTAAAGGCTTAATAAGCGTTTTAAATAACTCAACTTGAGAAATCTTGTTCATAATTAAAAATAAAAAAGTTAAGAGAGGGAGATTTAGTCGCTAAAGCCTCCAATAAGAGCCTGATACTCATTTTACCGGTCAACTTTACACAATCTAATCTCTTATAAGAAACCTCTAATTTAGGCAAATCAATCAGTATAACTGCACTAAATGTATTCCTTAAGGACAATCCTCAGTCTAGTAAAGGAGCTACCTTTATACCACTATTGGTCTAAACTTTTATTTGTCTTTCACTTAAAAACTATTAGATATTCATTAATTTATTATACACCTCGAAACCAATAGGTGTTTTGCGATAAATCATCCACAATAAAGTTTGATTCAAACCAGGATAAGTTTTCAATAACTGAACTACTTCATGGGCATCTTCATAATTATTGATTTCTTTTAACCTTTTTTGGCATTCTTTATAAGGAAGAACTATAAATTGCTCGAATTTTTTACAAACCTCAATCATATTAGGTTTAATATATTCTGCAATCTCATAGTCAAATTGTTTTTCTACAAACTCATAAAACTGTTTTTGAACTTGTTCAACTTCAAAAGTTTCCGGATTGAGATAACCATGTTCATACATCGTTTCAGCTACTTTGAGTATAGAACTTAAGGTAGATTTCATCCGATGCAAAGTACAGTACCAATCTGATTTTATCTTTTTAAGAAGCTGTCCATTATTAAAATAAACAACAACTCCTTCAGCCGAAGTCCAGGATTTAATCTTTTCATTTAAATCAATGTAAGATTTAATATCCGGATATTCATATTGCCTCGGCCGTTTAAATTTATATGTATGAGCAATCGAGTTTAATTCTTTCTGAGTGGCATAAGAGTAATCTTTATGATTAACCTTTCCAATCAGGAATAAATCAGGATTATCATACTTGAGAACAATCTGATTCGTTGGGGTTACCCATTCAAAAATCAAAGAAAAATCTGCAGTTTCGTAAGATTTAAAATATGATTCAATCTTGTACTGTTCCAATAAAGGATTAAGTTCGGAAGCATTTTTCTGTTGATATGCAGAAATAGTACCTCTGGTTCGAACAATAAGTTTTCCTTTATATTTTGAAACAATAAGACATGAACCATCTAACTTTTCGGTTAGAACAAAATCTTTATCATAGTACGGTGCAACTGGTTCAAAAGCTGGCTGTTCATTAAAATTCATGAACTTTCTAAATCCCAGTGAAACTGGGAATCCATCAGAAACCCGCCAAATAGAAGAACGATAAATCTTATTTGAATCAGTAAATTTGGCAGAAATCAAAGGCGTAATCAGAACACAAAGATCTCCAGCAATTTCTGCTTCTTTAAAAGAAAATTCTTCTTCGGATTCTTTAAACCACTGGTACTTCATACTTCCAACTAATTATTCCATTTTTATGACAGGCAAAAATTACTTCAGTTTTAAATGAACAAGTATAAATTATTTTAGTATTATCTTTAGATGACTCAACTGACAAATGAGAAATCAAATCTTTATGAGGCATATCAAGAGAAACATAACTATTATCTCTTATATCAACAGCCTCCCAATGAACCCGGAATTCATTCCAATAAAGAAGGAACATAATTAGAATCCAGCTGGAACGCAGCCATTCTTAACCTGGAGGCTGCCGCCGGGAGTTTTAGTAATAGTAAATGTTCCAGAACGAGAAGGACATTTATAAATTACATAGGCCTCATTTTCAGAAGAAGAAATTGCAAGAGGCTGAGAAAGCTCATTTTCTCGAGGAATAGCCAAACCGATTGCATTACCAGTCTTGGTGTCCTTAGCTTCCCAACGATTTGATGAACGATTCCAATGTACGATAATCATAATTTTAATTTCTAATTGTTAAATGTTATACTTTTATATTATTAAAACTCTTAATTTTTAGAGGTGTTCTTTACTTTTTCTAAATAAGCCTCAATTTTCAAAACTTCTTTATATGAAAATGATTTATCTTTACACTTAGGGCAAATATGTGTTAATACATCTGGAACAGTAATAACTTGGCCTTTTTCGTTGGTGAAAACAAAATCTTCAATAACTTTTTGATAATATGGTTGCTAAATTCAATGAAATCTAATGAAATTCATTGACGTTCGGCTTTTAGGTTTTGGGGACTATATACTCCCAAATGGAGAATGTTAATAGCTGCATTAATATCTGCATCCATCTCAGCTCCACAAGTCTTACAGTGATATACTTCACCTTGTCGACTCGACTTATCAACAGTATTACAAACGTGGCATCGTTGAGATGTATAAGCAGGAGGAACTTTAATGAGTAAGAAACCTTCTTCTTCACTAAATCTACCTAACTTATTCATTACTTTAATGTAACTCCACCTTTGTAACTTGTTGTTAAACTTTTTGGAAAATTTTTTACCTCGTTTTACGTTCTTAAGATTCTCAACTATAATCTGCCCACAATCTTTATGCTCATTATAAAACTTTTTAACGGTTCGGTTGATTGCTTGATCTCTTTCAATTAATGCACGTTTGAAAGCTTTAGACCGTTGTTTCTTACGAGAAATCTTTTCATAGATTCCTTCTAATTCTTTGCCGTAAACCTTTCCGTCACTACATGCGAGTAGTTTCTTGTAACCGCAATCGACACCAATCGGTCTACCATCATGCTTCGCTACTTCTTCTTTCTCCCAGTAAAGACATAACATTCCATTATCTCGAAGCATCATTGTTCGATTATTAAACTCGAATCCTTGATCTTTCAAACAGTTACAAGCATAATGAAACTTAATAGGAATATTGAATGTAAGATAACGTGTTTTTGTTTTAAGATAAGGAGAAAAAATACGAATAAAATAATCAAACTCACCTTCCTCACATTTTTCAATATCCCATAAATGGTAGTTAATATTAACTGAATGAGATTTGATTATAGGTTTAGTAAATGGTTTGTGACATTTTTTACCTTTATATTTTGCTAGTACCGAACGATAAGTTTGTACTGCTTCACGATAACAATCAACTCTCCAGTTAGCATTTACTATATCATTAAGAATTGGTAACTCTTTACTCGAAAGATTAGTTTTAAGAGGCAGTTTCTTTTCGTAAATGAGGTCGATATATTTCTGTAGTAACCATTGATAATCAGATACTATCTTCTTATACAATACCTTTTTACCGGTATTGGCAAACTTAATTGTATGTGAAGAAGTACGTAATATCATTATCTTATTTTATACGCAATTAAGTAAGGTAAAATTAGAACTTAAATATTTTTTAAGAAAAATGAAAGTTTTTATTATAAATTCATTTTATTTCTTTGAAACTAACGAATAATCAAAATGCTTTATAACAATTAAAACATAGAATCTTCTCGTCTGGGGCAATATTGCTCATAATATGTCATTGAAAGTTCATTAAGACAAATACATTTACAATTTTTAAAATCAAAACTTTCATCTACATGATAATGTCCAAAGAACCAGAATTTTGGTTGGTAAATATCAAAGATCTTATTAATTATTAGCTGTTCTTCTTGAAGGTCATTACGCAAGTCAGCATCCTGCAAATACCAATAATCGAGGCAATTATTAGAACACTTAGGAGGTAAGGGGCCGCAATGGCTAAGAACACCATAAAGTCCTTTATTTTTAATAATATCTTTTTCAAGTTCATTATATTGAGGAAGACTAATATTTTCATCAGCCCAATAAGATCTTTCTATATATCTAAAACATCTGTCAATAGATGTCCCTCCTCCTATACACATGAAAAGATCATCATTTAACAGAAGCAATTGATGATCTTTTAAATGAATAATATTCTCATACTCTTCATCAATTAAATCATCTTTCCAATGAGAAGGGTTATCATGATTTCCTCGAAGCAAATAAGCTTTACAATTAAGCTTTTTTAATTCATCATTAAGCCAGCCATAGTCAAAAGCATAATTATTATCATTAAAACCTACTCCAATATCTCCAAGAAGAATCAAATGGGCATCAGCGATATTAAGATCTTTTATCTTTTCAACCAGCTGAAACTTTTTACCATGAATATCTCCAATGAGATAAATGTCACCTTCAATCTCAAGCATATTCAAAATCAGGTTTAATTGTGCAAGTATTAAATCTATTCTTCATCCTTTGCATGGTTTCTTTTGGAATATCATGAATAGACCCATACTGAGTTGTCATCTTAATTACAAATACTTTTACATTATATTGCTTGGCTGCTAGAAAATAAGCTTTAAACTCTTTATCTGCAAGAAAAGTATTAGAACAAATACAGCTATGACCAGCTTTCAACCTAGAAAATGTCCTAGCTTGGCAAAAAATATGGGCGCTATGAAGATATTTTGGATTAAAATTATAATTTCCATCTTTATCTTCAAAATATTGGTCCGCTTCAAAATAAGGAATATTAAACTGACTCGAAACCTCCTTCGCCAAAGTCGTTTTGCCAGAACCCGGTAATCCCTGAATGATTATCAGACAAGGTGCCTTCGTTGTCAGGATCATCTTTAAAATGTTCTTCAGCTTTTCGTTTTGCATGGAGTTGTAAGTCATTATATTTTTCTTTTTTCCTTAAAATATCAAGGCACTCTTCCAAAGTAAAATAAATTCGATTCTTTAACTTCAACGCATTGTCAACTCCACAATCAAAAATTTTGCCAAATGAAGAATCATCTGCATTTAAATGAGGACTGCCCCCATGACAGTGCCCGCAAAGAACTCCCAAAGCGGCATGATCCCAATCCATAATTGGAAAATGAGAAAGCCAGACATAACATTTCTTGGAAATTCTCAATGGAATATTAGAACCTAAAAGGGCAAGATTTTCATATTCATTATTACTGGTACCGCCAAAAATAGTATTCAATCCGGAACAGTGGTTACCAGTTAATGTATAAATCTTTTTAAATGGAAAAGTAGAAAATATTTTAATAATATCTGTAGAAGCATCATTAAAGAAATTATCTCCTAGAGAAATCAAATAAGAATCTTTATTATTGATGGCAAGATTATATAATTGGTCCAAACAATAATCAGTATATTCAGCACAAGAGTTAAATCCTCTTGTCCCGTAAAGAAATTCTTTGTCATGATTCAAATGAAGATCAGAAACAATAAAAATATTCTTGTCGTTCAATTCTTTAATCAACGGGCCAATGATATTATGTCTCAGAATCATATTTTTTATTTTCTTCTTCTAGCTGTCTTTTGATAACTGGATCGCCTAGCCAGTATATAAAATATTCTTTATCGTCTAAGGATTGAATCCAAAGATATTCTACTTCATCTTTTTCTAATTCATCCGAAGTATCAAAGCTATGTACTGTCCCGATAAATATTTCATCCTTGTCGTTAAATTGAAATTCTAATTTAAAAGTATCAAAATATTTGTTTATATCTTCAATAACTACATGATTTTGAAAAGTATTTTCAAAGAATTCAAAATTATCATTTTTGACAATATTTCTTTCAGTTAAACAAAGTAAGAATACATCATTGACAAATTTTTGTTCTAACACTTCTTTATTAAAATAATGCCATGTGCCATGAACATCATTTAACAATAAATGTATCTTAACCGTCTCTATATTCATGAACACCCATTCTCCACTCTGGATTTTCAATAAAATCTAAAACGTTATCTAAATCTGCATAAAAATCATTATCAAAAATAATTTCATCATCATAGCCATCATAGCCATCAGAATACATTGGACGTTGAATATAGAATTCTTCTCTTGTATAATTTAGATTAAGAATATATCCGGACCTAAGTTCTAGACGTCGAATAATTTCTTTATAAATTTCATTCTCTTGAACCTCTGCAAAAGAAATATATCTGTCATAATCTTCCCGATTCTGCCAAAAAGCCGGAATACCTGATAAAACTAAAGCAAGTTTGTTGTCTGGACTAACATCCCCAGTTTCATCAATCCACCAGTTAAAATCAATATTGACAACCTTATCTTTATCGGCTTTGGAACGAGCCCAATCTTTGAAAGACATTCGTTCAGTCTTGATGGGCGCGGTATAAGAATGAACAGAAGATGAGTTTGTCTCAAATACTCCAGAACGGATTACAATTTTCATAATTTAGCAAGAATAATATTCCGTTCTTATAATCATGGACCGATCAAGAAGGAATGGTTTAATAAAATTTTTTAAATTGGTATAAGTTGTACAATGCTTATCAAATAACTCAGGAAAGATAAATGGATTTTCTCCATAACAATTATTATTGATAGGAATCCACCCTAGTATTTCAGTAGGATTTTCTGGTTCTTTGAACATTTCACCTAGTTCAAATCCATTATCACTGTATTCCTGTTGATAAATTTCCTTAATATCTTTTTGGAATTGAATAAAATCAGGATGATTAATCAATTTATCATAATTTAAACAAAACGATACATCAACTTCATAATAATCACTGAAATCATTAGTACTCCATTTGTCTAATTTATCAATTTGATCGATTTTATTTTGAAGGCAATCTCGATAAAAAGGATAATAAGATTGACAAAGAGCTAAAAATTTATCAGAAAATGTCCAGATTCCTTCAAACTCAGAATAATTAAATTGAATTTCTTTATCTAGAGGACTGACTTTTCCAAAGAAAAATTCCCAGCCTGGAACTCTTCCTACCTGGCATGTATGAGAAAGAACATGTTCTGAAGAGCTATTCGTTTCAAATACGCAATTACGAATTACTTGTTTCATTTTTAACTTATTCTGAACCAGGCTTTATAACCAGGATAATTTTGAAGGCGCTTGGAAATAGTTGTAGTATCGCATTCAAAAATATTTGCAACTTCAGCTTGAGAAAAACCCATGTAATTCAAAGTTGCAGCAACTTCAACCATACGAGGTGTAACAACTACTTTACTTTTACGTCCTCCATCAAGTAGTTTATTTGTTCGATTATTAACAGAACTAATTTCTACTTTAGTTTTACCTTTAAGCATATTAGTCTGATTTTTATTAAATCGAAATATATTTGTAACAACTTCAACAGGAAGTATTTCAGAAAGATTCTTAGCAGCTTGGATGTCTTCTTTATAAATTCTAGCCATTTTATAAATTAATTTATATTCAATTTAATTGAAATTAATATCTTAAGATTAAAAGGTGCTTAAATTAACTCCAATTATTATCATTATCAATCATGATTACATAATGATGTCTTAAGAATTCAACATAATCAATTCCTTCTTTATCCAATAGATTACTTGATTGATGATCGATTGTAGGAGGTTCAAAAGATTGTTTAATATATATTTCAAAATTATTGCCAAAAGCATTATGAACTACTTCAGAAAAATGTTCTATTGAATGTCCATTGACAATAAAATAAACATATAGATAATTTAATTTTTGTTGAAGTGATTTAATATCATTACCTACCCATTCGTAAGATTGAGGATATATGTACAATTTCTCATCTTTTAATAGTTTATTAAATTCTTCGTCAACAGAAATATTTTGATCATCTTGTGCCAAAGATAGCGTATGGCATGAAGATGAGTTTGTCTCAAATATATTTTTTCTAACTTTCTTTTTCATTGTAAATTACTTTAAGAGGATCTACATGATTAACTTTTACAATTCTCCATTTGGAGCCATCCCAAAAATAATGGTAATCATCAAAATATTCTCCAAGATATTTCATATAAACATCTTCCATTGAAGCATGCTCATGAGCCTTGATATTGTCCCATTCTTCTCCTGGACGATTACAATAAAACCTTGAAGCATTTTTATCGTCAGTCTCTTCACCTTTATAAGGAGAATCATAATTTTTATCCCAAATGGCAAGACCGACGGGTTGATTTAAAAAAGAAACATCTCCATGGTTTACAATCCAGTCAGCCAGCTCCTGGCTATTAAAATATGTTCTAAGCTGATTAAAAAGCCAGTCCGGATAACCGTCTGAATGATTATAAACAGAACGATAAATTCCATCCGTTCCCAATACTGTAATACAAGCGGAAGTAGACATTTTAGTTTTTAATTTTGTTAAAGATTTCTTCAATAGATTTATAATCATTCAAATCATATCGATCTACCGATGTAGAATTTTTTGCAAATTCTTCCTTTACCAGATCAATATACATAGTAAAACTGCCGTCATCGCCCATATAGTGGGTTTTCCAATCTTCCGGAGAAACATATTTCTTAATATTAAGTTGTTCAAGTGCAAGATTATCAAATGATAGAACCTTAAAAGACTCCAAATATTCCGGTATTTTTGCTTCAAGTTCGGCAATCTTTTTATGAATAGTCGCACCATGACAATTAATAAAATCTTTCCCCCGTCGAATTGATTTATATCCAAGAATAAGAACCTTTAATTCTTTCGAAACCAAAGGCTCAAGACTATGAATACCGGCAATAGTATGAATTACCGCATTTTCAGGAATATAAAGAGATTTAATTACTTTCTTGAGGGAATCAACAGAACCATTATAAGAAATACCTACGCCATAAACGAGCTTTTCCTTTTGCCATTGACGAACTTTATTAAGGTTCTCTTCAATTTCAATATGATGCTGGTTAACCGTAATATTTGAAATTACTCCAAGATCTTTTAAACGAATAAGAAATTCTTCAAAATCGGGATGTTCAAAAATATTGCCTCCACCGATAGCAATTTCCTGTCCTGGATGAAGCGTAGACAAAATTGGATGATTAATATTCCCATGAAGCCCGTCGATTACTGAATTTTCATGGCAAAAAGCGCAACCCATATCGCATTTATTAGTGATTTTACAATCAATATTCTCTGGGAATTGCGCAATAAATTCATCATCTTCAGTAGTCCTGACCTTAGTACCATCTGAATAAATTTTTACATCATAATTTCCGTTCTGATACAAGTGAAGAAGGGCAGGTTCTGGAATTTTATAAATCTTCATTATATTCTTTGAGTAAATGAAATCGTTGAAGTTAACCGAGCTTAAGCAATAGGTCTTTGAGACGAATTCTTAAACATGATTAACATCATCGACATTGGTATTATCTTAATAATACCTTTACTCTCAACTCCTGAAGGTGTTTAGATATATAATTTAAATTAATTTTTATAAATTATTTTTATAAACTTAGAGGGATAATAAGGATAAAAATTAAAGAGTTCATAAAAATAATTCTAGAAGATTTATAATAAAAAATCCCGAATCTCTTAACGAAATCCGGGATTCATGTAATCACTGAAACAGAAAATCTTAAGAAATAGGAACTCCTAACTGAACCCAGGCACCGTTAACCCCGATAAAAACTTTACCGTCAGTTTGGAATATCAGACCGCCGTTAACGACTGTAATAGCAGATGCGTTTGCAACTTGCTGGCTAGTATTACATATCTGAACTTTATCAGATGTAGAAGTTATAGACTGATCTGTCTTAAGAGCATATTTATTGTCTGACTCAGCTTTTGTATAGGTAGTAGATTTGGGAGCATATTTATTATCGCATTCAGTCTTAGTATAAGTTGTGGACTGAGGAGCAGCCGCAT
>OIGD01000187.1_pt1 | contig 83384 bp, 39 predicted proteins | sample 1582211 | NCBI WGS metagenome assembly OIGD01 (sample SAMN04414078, study PRJEB24778) | human gut metagenome | material: faecal | host: Homo sapiens
GAGCCACAATTTAATTGGTGGACCTTCTAGGACTCGAACCTAGGACCGACCGGTTATGAGCCGGTTGCTCTAACCAACTGAGCTAAAGGTCCGCGCAATTAATGCGTGCTATTGTGCTTTATTATGGTCGGGGTGAAGAGACTCGAACTCCCGGCCCCATGGTCCCAAACCACGTGCGCTACCAACTGCGCTACACCCCGTAACACAATAGCAAGTGTAATATTACACTATTTTTTGGAAACTGTCAACAATTTTTAAAAACTTTTCAATCGATTTTTTCAATTAGTTCCATGGCAATCAATTTAATTTGTTCATAAGTTAATCCGCCTTGGAAATATGCAATGAACGGAGGTTTAACCGGGCCGTCGCACGAAAGTTCAATTGACGCCCCCGAAACAAATGTTCCTGCTGCCATAATAACTGGGTCGTTATACCCCGGCATATCCCATGGCATTGGCAAAACAAAACTGTCAACCGGCGAAAATTTTTGAACTTTTTGAACAAAGGAAATCATATCTTGTTCGCTGCCAAATTTAATTGATTTAATTATGTCGCCCGATTTCGACGCGGAGTTTGGCAAAACTTCAAATCCTTTTTCTTCCATAACCGCGCCAATTAAATATGCACCTTTTAAGGCTTCCTTAACGACGTGTGGCGCAAGAAAAAGCCCTTGAAAGAACTCTCGATAGCCTCTTTCATATGAGCCAACTTCCGTTCCAAGTGAAGGTGAAGTTAAGCGCGAGCTAACAAGTTCAACTGCTTCGTTTGTTCCGGCAAGATAGCCGCCGCACGACGCAAGCCCGCCCCCTGGATTTTTGATTAAAGAACCAACAATAAGATCTGCCCCAACTTCGGTTGGTTCAAGTTTTTCAATAAATTCGCCATAGCAATTATCAACAACAACATAACTTTTTGGGCTAAGTTTCTTTGAAAGATCAACAATCTTTTTAATGTCGGAAATGAAAAGTGCATCACGCCAAGCATATCCCCTTGAACGTTGAATGTAAACCATTTTTGGCTTTAAAGAAGAAATTTGCTTTTTAATTTCTTCAAAATCTAATTTGTCATTTTTAAAGTCAACTTGTTTAAACTTAACGCAAAAATCTTTAAGGCTTCCGTTATCCTTTCCTTCAACTCCAAAAATCGTGTCGTCAAGAGTGTCGTAAGGTTTGCCAGTTACAGAAAGCATAACATCGCCAGGGCGTAAAATCCCGAAAAGCGCAATTGTTAAAGCATGGGACCCACAAGTTATTTGAGGCGAAACAATTGCATTTTCCGCCCCAAATACATTTGCGAAAACTTTTCCAAGTTTTTCGCGACCTTTGTCGTCATAGCCATATCCTGTTGTTCCATAAAAATCGGTTGCGCTAATTCTGTTTTCTTGAAAAGCACGAAGAACCTTCGCTTGATTAAAAAGAGAAACATCTTCCAAATTTTTAAAAATGTTTTCAAGTTTCTTCTCGTAAACTTCAATTTTATTTTCCATTAAGTTCCTCCAAAATTTCATTTGTTGCATTTTTTGCATCAACCCAAATTAAGCCCGGAATTCCTCGCATAAAAGTAAGTTGCCTTTTTGCATAATTTCTTGTTTTCCGCTGAACAAGTTCAATAATTTCATCGCGACTTAAATTTTGCTCGCGTCCTTGAATTATTTCTTTATACCCAATTCCTTGCATACTTTGGTTGTTTAATGTAAGTCCAAGAGCAAGCAAACTGTCAACTTCTTTTTCAAGTCCTTCATCAAACATTTTTTCTGCGCGCCTATTTATATTGTCGTAAATTTGTTCTCTTGGCAAATTTAATCCAAAAATAATATATTTATAATTATTTTTTATTTCTTTTTTTTCAATATTTTTATTTTCGATTTTTTCAAGCGCGCGAATTATTTTTTTCGTATCATTTGGGTGAATTTTTTCTGCAATTTCGGAATTTTTTTCTTTTAAAATATTAAATAAATAATTATTTCCATATTTTTCTAATATTTTTTGATATTTTTCACGGATTTTTTCATCTTTTTTCGCATTCCCAAAATCATATTGGTTAATCAATGCATTTATATAAAGCCCTGTTCCGCCAGCAATTATTGGTTGCTTCCCTTTTTTAAAAATCTCATCAATTTTTTCGGTTGCAAGTTCAACATATTTCCCAACGCTAAACTCCTCCCAAGGCTGAGCAACATCTAAAAGATAGTGTGGAACACCCTGCATTTCTTCTTTTGTTACTTTTGCAGTTCCTTTGTCCATTTTTGTAAAAACCTGCATACTGTCGCATGAAATAATTTCGCCGTTAAGTTCTTTCGCAAGTTGAACGGCGGTTTTTGTTTTGCCAACTCCTGTTGGGCCAAAAATCACAATAACAGTGTTTTCCAAAATTTCTCCTTAAACAATTCGTTTAAACCATTTTTCAATTTCTGTTTTCTTAAAAACAACAACAATAGGGCGCCCATGAGGGCAAAGAAGAACGTTTTTATTTTCCTTAAATGATTTTAAGAGAACGTCAATTTCGCTCTCAGAAAGCTTATTACCTGCTTTAACAGCCGAGCGGCAAGCATGGCGCGCAATTTTGCTTTTGAGCGCTTCATTTGTTTTTCTTGAAAGCCCTGTTGTTTCTTCCAAAATTGAACTAAAGAATTCTTTCAAATTCATTTGTGAAAGAATTGATGGAACAGCGGAAACTTTGAATGTGTTTTCCCCAAAAGGAATTATTTCAATTCCGCTTGAATTTAAAGCATCCAAGTTGTTTTCCAAAAATTCTGTTTCCTTTAAGTTCGCAGAAAAAACATATGGAACAAGAAGTGATTGAAGAGTTAATCCCCCTTCCTCAACTTCTTTCGAGAACCTATCAAAAAGTTGACGTTCATGGGCAGCGTGCTGGTCGATTATATAGAACAAATCGTCTTGTTCAATTAAAATGTATGTTTCAAAAAGAACTCCAATAATTTTATATTTTTCAAAAAATTCTGGAATAATATTTTGTTGAATTATTTCCTTATTTTTTTCTGGAATTATTGGCGAAATTTCAACTTCTTCCAATTTTATTTGATTTAAATCAATTTTTTCTTCATTTTTATTTAAATTATTATTTAAATTTTCTGCAAGAATTTTTGAAAGCGTTGAATCCGAACTTTTTAAAGTTGTTCCCTCGTTAAATTTTGCTGCGTGCTCTTGCAAAAGTTTTGCAAGTTCAAAACTTGAATTAGTTTTTGAATTTTCAGGTTCGTTTGCCGATTTAACGGGCTCTTCAAAAATTGTTGTTTCTTGAATATAGTTCGCGTTTGAAACGGCTTTATAAATTGCGGAGTTAACAATTCCATAAATTTTTCCAGGGTTTTCAAACTTAACTTCTTGCTTTGAAGGATGGACATTAACATCAACTTGCTCGAAAGGAATTGAAATGTTAAGAGCGAAAAGAGGAAATTTTCCTTTCATAATATACGCATCAACAGCATCTTGAACAGCCGAAGAAATCATATAGTTTGAAACAACGCGGCCGTTAACAAAAAGCGTTTGATAGGTTCTGTTTGGTTTTGCGAAAGTTGGGCGCGCGATAAATCCGTTAACTGAAATTTCGTCGCGATTATATGAAACCTCCAAAAGATTGTCGTAGGTTTCTTTGCCATAAATTATATACATCGCTTCGGCAAGTCCATTTCCAAAAGTGTTATAAACAATTCGGTTGTCAACAATATAGCGAATTGAAAGGGTTGGGTTTGCCAAAATGATTTTTGCAATAAGCGAAGTTATTTCGCTTTCTTCCGATTTTGGTTTTTTAAGGAATTTAAGGCGCGCCGGCGTGTTAAAAAACAAATTTGAAACGCTTATTCTTGTTCCCTTTTCAAATCCAACTTCGCTTTTTGATTCTGGAACTCCCCCGTTTATTTTAAATGAAATTCCATAGTCATTATTTTCTGTTTTAGAAACTAATTCAACTTGGCTGACTGCTGCAATTGATGCAAGAGCTTCGCCACGAAAACCAAGCGAAGCAATTGAGAAAAGGTCGGTTTCGCTTGAAATTTTGCTTGTTGCGTGTGGCAAAAAAGCCTTTTCAACATCTTCTGGCTCAATTCCAGTTCCGTTATCGGAAACAATAATTTTTTTAATTCCACCTTCAAAAATTTCAACGGTAATTTTTGTTGCACCGCCGTCGATACTGTTTTCAACAAGTTCTTTAACAACACTTGCTGGTCTTTCAACAACTTCGCCCGCCGAAATTTTGTTGTATATTTCGCTTGGTAGAATGTTAATTCCCATATTTTTCTCCTAAATTATTTCCATTATTTAACTTTTTCAATTAAATCTGCCAAAATTTCAAATGCGCTTAATGGCGTTACTTTATTTATATCCAAATCCTTTAAAATTCCAACAACATTTGCGCCAAGATTTCGATTTTCGCTTATTGCTGCTTCCGATTTTTCGTTCCCTTCTGCTATATGTCTGTTTAAATCGGAATTTTCCAAGTTTTTGCTTATTTCTTTTGCTCTTGAAATAACTTCACCTGGAAGCCCCGCAAGTTTTGCAACAGCAATTCCAAAGCTCTTGTTTGCCCCGCCACGAACAATTTTTCTAAGGAAAATAACTTCATCGTTAAATTCCTTAACTGTAATTCGATAGTTCTTAACGCCTTCCAAAACGCCTTCAAGTTCTGTAAGTTCGTGGTAGTGTGTTGAGAAAAGAGTTTTCATGTTCATGTTGTTGCTGATATACTCCATAACCGCCCACGCAATGCTAAGACCGTCGAAAGTTGAAGTTCCGCGCCCAATTTCATCAAGAAGCGCAAGACTTTTGTTTGTTGCATTTTTTAAAATGTTTGCAACTTCAACCATTTCAACCATAAATGTGCTTTGCCCAAACGCAACATCATCGCTTGCTCCAATACGCGTGAAAATCTTGTCGGTTATGCAAATTTCCGCGCTTGTTGCAGGAACAAATAAACCAACATGCGCCATTAAAACAATTAACGCAACCTGCCTCATATATGTGCTTTTCCCCGCCATATTTGGCCCGGTTATTATCATTGTTTTGTCGGCGTCGTCGTTAATAAATGTGTCGTTTGGAACAAAAATTTCAGTTTTATTAACTGCTTCAACAACAGGGTGACGCCCTGCTTGAATTTTTATGTGATGAATTTTGTTTGAAACTTTTGGTTTGCAATAGTTGTTTTTAATTGCAACAATTGCTCCGCTTAAAAGGCAATCGAGTTCGGCAAGAATTTTTGAAGTTTTTTGAATTCTTTTTAAGTTATCCAAAAGAATTCCGCGAACTTGCGTGAAAATTTCAACTTCAAGTTTCGATGCTTTTTCGCTTGCATTTTCAACTTTTTCCTCAATAATTTTTAAATCTTCGGTTATATAACGTTCATTGTTCGCAACGGTTTGCTTACGCTGATAGCGATATGGAACATTTGCAATTTGACTTTTGTTAACCTCAATGAAATAGCCAAAAACCTTGTTATATGAAATTCGAAGATTTTTAATTCCAGTAAGTTCTCTTTCTTTTGCTTCCAACTCCGCAAGCCAGCCAGCCGCAAGTTCTTTCGCGTTTTTGCATTCGTCAAGCTCTTTGTTAAACCCTGCTTTAATAACATTACCTTCGCGAAGAAGCGCAGGAGCGTTATCGGAAATTGTTTTATCAAGAAGGTCGTAAACATCGTTTAATGAATCGAATTCCTCGAAAAATCCTTTAAGTTTTTTTGAATTGAATTTTGAAAGAAGTTCTTTAAGTTCTGGAAGTTGCGCAGCCGTTTGTTTAAGCGAAAGCGCATCTTTTGGGTTAAAGTTTCCATAGGCAATTCGCCCAGCAATTCTTTCAATGTCCGAAACTTTTGTTAAAAGCCTTTTCATGTCCTCACGAACAATTATGTTTGAAATAATCTCTTCTGTTGCGTCAAGACGCTTGTTAATTTCGCTGTCGCTTTGAAGAGGGCTTGAAAGCCAAAGACGAAACAACCTTCCGCCCATACAAGTTGATGTGTTGTCCAAAACGGAAAGAAGCGAGCCTTGTTTTTTATGGTCGCGAATGGTTTCGGTAAGTTCAAGATTTCTTCGTGTTGTGCTGTCGAGATACATAACATCTTTTTCGCTTGAAAAAACAATTTCGTTAACATGGTCGAGCCCGCGTTTTTGAGTTTCTTTTAAATAGGAAACAAGAGATGCGCAGGCAACTCCAACAGGGCTTTTAGGCTTAACAGAAACAACTCCAAATTGCGATTGCAAAATCGCTTCAACGCTTTCTTTTGGATAGGTTTCGGTTGAATATTGCCCAATTCTTCCAATATTTCTTGTTTTAAGAGCGTTAAGGTGCTTTAAAAACTCAATTTGTTCGGTGTTACAAAAGATTTCGGAAGGCGCAATTCTGTTGATTGTTCCGTCAAGTTCGTCAAGGGCGCGCAAGGTTTCGTTTTCAATTTCCTCGGCAACAAATTCACCTGTTGAAAGGTCGCAATATGCAACACCAATTGAAAGTTCGTTTTCAAGGGATTTAATGTTGATTGAAGCAATGTAGTTATTCTTGTCTTTTTCAAGCATTGTTTCGTCCATAACTGTTCCAGGAGTTACAACGCGAACAACATCGCGAACAACAAGTTCACCTTTTTTAGGGTCGGAAAGTTGCTCGCAAATTGCAACTTTATATCCATTTTCAACAAGTTTTGCAATGTATGTGTCGGCAGCATGAAAAGGAACGCCACACATTGGTGCGCGCTCTTCAAGCCCACAATCTCGTCCGGTTAATGTTAAGTCCAAAATTTTTGACGCTTCAACAGCATCTTCAAAAAACATTTCATAAAAATCACCAAGACGATAAAAAATTATGCAATCTGGATATTTTTCTTTAACACTTAAATAGTGCCGCATCATGTTGCTAAGTCCAGCCATATTTTCTCCTTTGTTAATTTTTTTCGTTAAAAACACGTTTTTTATGCTTTTTTTGCTTTAATTTCTTTTTCTAGGTTTAAAAGTTCGTTAACTCGTCGGTTTTTAATTTCGTGCGGAATTTGATTTTCCATCTTTTCGGCAACTGTTCCAGGGCGAGGCGAGAACATAAACGCAAAAATGCCATCGTAGCCAACTTGTTTAACAAGGTTGCAAGTTTGAATAAAATCCTCCTCTGTTTCGCCTGGGAACCCAACAATTATGTCGGTTGTAAGTCTTATGTTTGGAACAAGCGATTTAAGTTTGTTAACTTTTTCAAGGTAACTTTCAATTGTATATTTTCTGTTCATTGCTTTAAGAATTTTGTTAGAGCCCGATTGAACTGGCAAATGAAGTTCTTTCTTAATTTTTTCTTCCATAGCCAAAGTTTCAATAACATCGTCGGTTATGTCTTTTGGATGGGAAGTCATGAAAGTAAGTTCAAAATCGCCTTCCAATTTGCAAATATCTTTTAAAAGAGAGGCAAAGCCATAGTTTTCATATTTATCTTTTCCATAGGAATTAACATTTTGTCCAAGCAAAGTTATTGTTATATGTTTTCCTTTGTTATCTTCAATTATTTGTTTAATTTCTTTTAAAATTTCTTCTTTATCTCGGCTTCTTTCACGCCCGCGAACATAAGGAACAATGCAATATGAGCAAAAATTGTTGCAGCCATAAATTATGTTAACCCAAAAATTATCGCCGCTTGAACGCGAAATTGGAAGATTTTCCAAAACCGTGTCCTCATCTTCAATTTGAACAATTCTTTGCTTTTTGTTTTCGCTTTTTGCCTTTAAAACCTCTTTGATAAATCCTTCAAATTTATCCATGTTTTTTGTTCCAAAAATAATGTCAACAAAAGGAAAGACTTTTTTAATTCTTTCGCTAACATCTTTTTGTTGCGTCATACAACCGCAAACCGCAATAATTTTGTTTGGATTTTCTCGTTTAAGTCTTTTAAGGGCGCCAACATTTCCAAGCGCGCGAGCTTCTGCACCTTCGCGAATTGCGCAAGTGTTAAAGACAATTACGTCTGCATCTTCAAGTTTATTGCATGGCAAATAGCCAAGGTTTTCCAAAACCCCAGCAAGTTTTTCCGATTCGTGGACATTCATTTGGCATCCGAAAGTTGTAATATAGTAAAACATAACTTAATTATACATTTTTTGACAAAAAAAATAAAGAGAATTTTTTAATTCTCTTTATTATTTTGTTTAAACCTATTTGTTTGTTTCAACTGGCATAACATTTCTATATTGTTTAAGACCAGTTCCAGCAGGAATAAGTTTGCCAATGATAACATTTTCTTTAAGGCCTTGCAATGTGTCAACCTTGCTCTTAAGCGCAGCATCTGTTAAAACTCTTGAGGTTTCTTGGAAGGATGCAGCCGAAAGGAAAGATTCTGTTGAAAGAGCGGCTTTTGTTATTCCAAGAAGCATTCTCTTTGCTGTTGCAGGAACTCCACCTTCGCCAAGCGCTTTTAAATTCTCTTCTTCATAGCGAGAAACATCAACAACTTCGCCTGGAAGAAGTTCAGTTGTTCCAGCATCTTCAATCTTAACCTTTTTAAGCATTTGACGAATGATAACTTCAATGTGTTTATCATTGATCTTAACTTCTTGCGAACGATAAACAGAGATAACTTCGGAAAGAAGATAGTCTTGAACGCCTTTAAGTCCTTTTGTTCTAAGAAGGTCGGTTGGGTTGATTGAACCTTCCATAAGAGCGGTTCCAGCTTCAATCTTATCGCCCGATTTAACTTTAAGATATGCAGGTTTCTTAATTTCGTATTCTACTTCGTTATCTGCTCCACGAACAGTAACAACAAAGCGCTTTGGTTCTTCTTTAACTGTAACAGTTCCGGAAATTTCTGTGATTTGTGCTTCACCTTTAGGTTTTCTTGCTTCAAAGATTTCTTCAACACGTGGAAGACCTTTCGTGATATCGGAAGCAACAACAGCTCCAGAGAAGTGCTTATTGTTCATGGTAAGCTGTGTTCCAGGTTCACCAATTGATTGAGCAGCGATAATACCAACTGCTTCGCCAATGTTAACAGTGTCTTTTCCTGCCATATTGCGGCCATAACATTTAGCACAAACGCCGTGTTTGCTCTTGCAGGTTAAAAGAGTTCTGATTGTTACTTCTTTAATTCCAGCATCTGCAATTTCTTTTGCTTTTTGCTCGCTAATCATTGTGTTTGCAGGAACAATAACTTCTTTTGTTTGTGGGTTAATAACAGCATCAACTGTGTATCTTCCAGCAATTCTGTCTTCAATTGGCTCAATAACGACTCCATCAAGAACAATTGGAGTTACTTTCATTCCCTTAACTTTCTCGCCAAGGTTTTCGAAGCAATCGTCTTCTGTTACAACAACGTTGTGAGAAATATCAACAAGACGTCTTGTTAAGTAACCAGAATCGGCTGTTTTAAGAGCGGTGTCTGTTAAACCTTTACGTCCACCACGAGATGAAAGGAAATATTCAATTGGAGTTAATCCATCGCGAAGGTTGGAACGAATTGGAACATCAACTTTTTGACCTGATGCACCAGCCATAATACCACGCATTCCGCAAAGAGAGTTAACTTGAACGTTGGAACCACGAGCTCCGGAAACAACCATCATTTTAAGAGGGTTGAAGTCGCTTAAGTTTGAAATTAAGGCGTCTTGAACTTTCTTTGTTGCGTCTGCCCAAATTGCGATGTTTGCGTTAAGTTTTTCGTCTTCTGTGATAAGACCTCTTGCAAGGAATTTATCGTTTTCCAAAACTTTCTTATCTGCTTCGGCAATGATTTCATCTTTTTCGGAAGGAACAGTCATGTCGTAAACATTGATTGTTAAGCAGCCAAGTGTTGAATATTTAAACCCTGTTGCTTTAATTTTATCAATCATTTTTGAAGTTTCGGTTGTTCCAAGATTGTTAAAAGCCATATTAACGATTTTGCTAAGGTCACCCTTCTTAACAACTTGGTTAATTTCAAGCGCGTTATAGTTTTCACGTTTTGTTCTGTCGATCCAGCCCAAGTTTTGTGGGATTGCCCAGTTGAAGATGATTCGTCCAACAGATGTTGTGATTCTGTCGGTGTATTTAACGCCTTCAACTTCAGTTGATCTTCTAACTTGAATTTGTGCTTGAATGTCGAGATTTCCTGTTTGATATGCCATAATTGCTTCATTGCAGGAAGAATAGATGTTGTTTTCGCCAAGTGCGCCTGGGCGAATCATTGTTAAATAGTAGCAGCCAAGAACGATATCTTGCGCAGGACTACAAATTGGTTTTCCGTCGGAAAGTTTCAAGATGTTGTTCGATGCAAGCATAAGAGTTCTTGCTTCGGTTCTAGCATCAATTGAAAGTGGAACGTGAACTGGCATTTGGTCACCATCGAAGTCTGCGTTGAACCCAGGGCAAACTGATGGGTGAAGTTTAATTGCTCTTCCCTCAACCAAAACTGGTTCGAAAGCTTGAATTCCAAGACGGTGAAGCGTTGGAGCACGGTTTAAAAGAACTGGGTGATCTTTAATAACCTCGTCCAAAACGTCCCAAACAATTGGTTTTTCGCGTTCAATAAGACGTTTTGCGCTCTTAATGTTATTTGATTGATTAAGTTCAACAAGGCGTTTAATGATGAATGGTTTGAAAAGTTCAAGAGCCATTTCTTTTGGCAAGCCGCATTGATACATTTTAAGTTCTGGGCCAACAACAATAACTGAACGGCCGGAATAGTCAACACGTTTTCCAAGCAAGTTTTGACGGAAACGACCTTGTTTTCCAGTTAACATTGCTGTTAAAGATTTCAAATCTCTTGCTTTTGCGCCTTGAATTGCTTTTCCGCGTTTTCCGTTTTCAATTAAAGCGTCAACTGCTTCTTGGAGCATACGTTTTTCGTTTCTAACAATAACGTCTGGCGCGCCAAGTTCCAAAAGTTTTTTAAGACGGTTATTTCTGTTGATAACTCTTCTATATAAATCGTTAAGGTCGGTTGTTGCAAATCTTCCGCCGTCAAGTTGAACCATTGGTCGAAGTTCTGGAGGAAGAACTGGAATAACGTCCATAACCATCCATTGTGGTTTATTTCCGCTCTTTAAGAACGAATCAACAATTTCAAGTTTTTTAATTGCTTTTAATCTCTTTTGTCCTTTTGCAGTTTGCAAAATTTGTTTAAGTTCTTTGTCTTCTTTTTCAAGATCAACTTCGCTTAAAAGTTTTTTAACCGCTTCAGCGCCCATTCCAACTGTGAAACCATCTGGTCCATATGTTTCAAGAGCCTCGCGATATTCTTTATCGGAAATAACTTGTTTATAAGTGAAATGAGTTGCTTTAGGATCAAGAACGATGTAGCTAACATAATAAACAACTTGTTCCAAAAGTTTTGGAGAAATGTCCAAAATTGTTCCAATTCTTGATGGAACAGAACGGAAAAACCAAATGTGGGTAACAGGGGCAGCAAGTTCAATATGCCCCATTCTCTCTCTTCTAACTTTTGAGCTTGTTACTTCAACGCCGCATTTATCGCAAACAACACCTTTATAGCGAATGCGTTTATATTTTCCGCAGTGGCACTCCCAATCTTTTTTAGGTCCGAAAATTCTTTCGCAGAAAAGACCATCTTTTTCTGGTTTTTGCGTGCGATAGTTAATGGTTTCTGGTTTTGTTACTTCCCCGTGCGACCATTCTCTAATTTTTTCCGGCGATGCGATTCCAATTTTAATGGAATCAAAATTTGATAACTCAAACATAGTTTTTTCTCCTAAACTAAACTGTTTTAATCTATTTTTTTGTTAAATTCTAGTCGTCCAAATCTTCCAAAAGTCCGCTAGCATCAAATTCGGAAGATGTTGCTGTTGTGTCTTTTTCAATTTCTCCAAGCAAATCGGATGTTGCGTCATCGGTTGGAGTGTCGAAATCAAGGTTAATTTCTTTAAGTTCGTCTTCAACCTCTCTTGTTAATGGCGAAATGTCGTCTTGTGTCATTTCTCCAATTGAAATTTCTTGGTTGTTTTCTGTTAAAATTTTAATGTCAAGGCCAAGAGCTTGAAGTTCCTTAACAAGAACTTTAAACGATTCTGGGATTCCAGGTTCTGCAATTGGTTGCCCCTTAACAATTGCTTCATAAGTCTTAACTCTTCCAACAACATCGTCGGATTTAACTGTTAAGATTTCTTGAAGAACATTTGACGCACCATATGCTTCAAGAGCCCAAACTTCCATTTCTCCAAATCTTTGTCCGCCAAACATCGCTTTTCCTCCAAGAGGTTGTTGGGTAACAAGGGAATATGGACCAATTGAACGAGCGTGCATCTTGCTGTCGACCATGTGGTCAAGTTTTAACATATATTTATAACCAACAGTTGCAGGAGCAGCAAATGGCTCGCCTGTTCTGCCGTCATAAAGTTGAATTTTTCCGTTTGCAGGGAAATTATTTGCAACCAAAAGTTCTTGAATGTCTTTTGCTGTTGCTCCATCGAAAACTGGGGTTGCAACTTTCCAGCCTAAACTTTGTGCAACAAGTCCAAGGTGAACTTCCAAAAGCTGTCCAACGTTCATACGAGATGGAATTCCAAGAGGGTTAAGAACGATGTCCAAAGGCTGTCCGTTTGCCATATATGGCATATCGCAAACTGGAAGGATTCTTGAAACAACACCTTTGTTTCCGTGACGTCCAGCCATCTTATCCCCAACTGAAAGTTTACGTCTTTGAGCAACATAAACTTTAACCATCATGTTAACGCCTGGCTCAAGTTCGTCTTTGTTCTTTCTTGAGAAGATTTGAACATCAACAACAACGCCGCCGCGTCCGTGTTGAACACGAAGCGATGTGTCGCGAACCTCGCGTGCTTTTTCGCCGAAAATTGCGCGAAGCAATCTTTCTTCTGGTGTTAATTCTGTTTCGCCTTTTGGTGTTACTTTTCCAACAAGGATGTCGCCAGGAACAACCTCTGCCCCAATTCTAACAATTCCGTTTTCGTCGAGGTTTCTAAGCGCTTCTTCGCCAAGGTTTGGAATGTCTCTTGTGATTTCTTCGTCGCCAAGTTTTGTTGTTCTGCACTTAATTTCTTCTGCTTTAAGAGTTATTGAAGTGTAAACATCTTCTTTAACCATTCTTTCACTAACTAAGATAGCATCTTCGTAGTTATATCCTTCCCAGTTCATATAACCGGCAAGAACGTTCTTACCAAGAGCAAGTTCTCCGTTTTGAGTTGAGTAGCCATCTGCCAAAATGTCGCCGGCTTTAACTTTTTCGCCGTGTTTAACAAGTGGTTTTTGGTTAATGCATGTGTCTTGGTTTGTTTTGCTGAATTTAATAAGGTCGTAAACTTCTTCGCCGTCTTTTGTCATAAGTTTAATTTGCGAAGAGCTTACATATGTTACAATTCCGTCATTTTTTGCAATTACCATTGCGCCGCAATCGTATGCAATTTTTGCTTCCATTCCAGTTCCAACAATTGGAGATTCTGGACGCAAAACAGGAACAGCTTGACGTTGCATGTTTGCTCCCATAAGAGCACGCATACTATCGTCGCTGTTAAGGAAAGGAATCAATGCTGTTGCTGCCGAGATGAATTGTCTTGGCGAAACGTCAACATAGTCAACCATTTTTCTTGGAACTTCAACAATTGTGTTTTTATGGCGGCAAACAATTCTGTCTTTCAAGAAGCGGCCGTCTTCTGTTAATGGTTCAATTGATTGAGCAATGTATGCCGTGTCTTCAATATCTGCCATTTTATATTCGCTAACTTTTGAAACAATTCCTGTTTCTTTGTCAACTTTTCTATATGGTGTTTCCAAGAACCCATATTCATTGATTTTTGCATATGAAGCAAGAGTGCTGATAAGACCAATGCTTTGACCTTCTGGAGTTTCAATAACGCAGATTCTGCCAAAGTGGGTGTAGTGGATATCACGAACTTCGTCACTTGCTCTTTCTTTCTTAATTCCGCCAGGGCCAACAGCCGAAATTCTTCTCTTTTGTGTTAAAGAAGAAAGTGGGTTTGCTTGATCCATAAGTTGCGAAAGTTGAGATGAAGCAATGAAATCTTTAAGAGCCTTGTTAATTGGACGAGGGTTAATGATTTGAGAAGGAGTTACCTCGCTTAAATCTTTCCCTTGAAGGCTTTCTTTCATGCTTACGCAAAGTTTGTTAACGCCCGAACGGAATGCGTTTCTAATAAGTTCCCCAACAGATTGAATTCTTCTGTTTGAAAGGTGGTCGATGTTATCAAATTGACCAATCCCTGCCAAGATGTCTAAATAGTAGCTGATGCTTGCAAGAATATCATCAATTGTTAATGTTGTTATGATAAGTTGTTTTGCATTTTCTTTAATTGCTTTAAGACGTTTTTCTTTTGTTTTGTTGTCTTTAAGAATTTGCATTAAGGTTGGATAGTAAACTTCTTCGTTAATTCCAAGTTCTTCCTCATTGCATGGGAAAACGCTTGAAAGACGAACTCTGTTATTCCCACGAACAAGATGACGATTTCCGTGAAGCAAAAGCCAAACTTCGTTAATTCCTGCGTCTTGAATTCTTCTTGCAACCTCTCTTTCAATTTTTTCGCCAGCTTTAACAACAACTTCGTCGTCAATAACAATGTTGTCGGCTGAATATTGGTTAGTTATTCTTGTTGCAATTGAAAGCTTTTTATTGAATTTATATCTTCCAACTCTGCTTAAATTATAGTATTGGTCAGAGAAGAAGAATAAGTTAAGATAACTTCTTGTTGATTCGGCAGATGGAACTTCTGTTGGTCTTGTTTTTCTGCTGAATTCAATTAACGCCTCTTCTTGAGTTGTTTGAGGTTCTTTTTCCAAAACATTTTTAACATATTTATTGTTGCCAAAAAGGTTTAAGATTTCGTCGTTAGTGTAGCCAAAACATTTAAGGAAAACACCAAGAGTAACTTTGCTTCCTCTGTCGATAACAACTTTAATAATGTCGTTTGCGCCTTGTTCAAATTCAAGCCACATTCCACGAGTTGGAATCATTTGCCCTTTAACTGTTTGAAGGTTGTCTGGCTCGTCTTGAGTGAAATATACACTTGGAGAACGAACGATTTGAGAAACAACAACTCTTTCAATTCCATTAAAGATGAAAGATGCTTCGTCTGTCATAAGAGGAATATCCCCCATGAAAACTTCTTGCTCAACGCCTGCTTCGTTTTCATCGGTTACGAATCTTGCCTTAACTTTTAAAGGAGTTGTGTAAGAAATCCCGCGGCGTTTACATTCTGCGCGAGAAACTTTTGGAGTTTTTTCAACAGAAGACGAAAGGAAGTATAATTTTCCTTTTCCGCTGTAGTCAACAACAGGCGAAAATTCTTGAAGAACTTCGTCAATTCCGGTTTCAAGGAATTTCTTATATGCATCCCTTTGAATTTCAAGAAGATTTGGAGTTGGACAATATTCTTCAACTTTACCAAAAGAATATCTTTCTCCTCTTCCGCTTTTAATTTTTTTAACCATTGTTTCTATCATATGTTCTCCTTATAGCAAAAAAAAGAGTGGCAAAAAAAGCATATTTTTGCCTTAAAAAATATAAATCAACTAAAAAATGCCCAATATTTGTCCACTTTAGCCTATACAAAAACAGATTTTAGCACCAAAAATAGAATATGTCAACAACTTTTTAACAATTTACTTACATTATTGACTTTTATTGTCGTTTCAAAACTTTTTACTTTCATATTTAAAATTTGAGATTTTAAATATCTAATAATAAAAAATCAAGCACATCTCTGTGCTTGAAATTTTATTTTTTTGCTTTGGTTTGGGATTCTCCGTTTTCTTGATACTTTTTAATTAAAGGAACATAACAAGTTAAATTGCCATTCGCAATTTCATATTCGCTAAGTTCTCCTGAGAACAACGCTCTCTTATAGTTTGAATCTTCTGTTACAATAACACCATACCAAACTTCTGCAAAAGATGTTGCATAGCAGGTTATGTTAACCTTTCTTGTGTATTCCCCGCTTTCAAGTTTTGCTTTAACTTCACTAGCAAATTCTGCCGTGTTGGCAATTCGAATTTTTCCGGTTTCTGGATATTCCTCATCTTGCTTATATTGTATAGCATTTTCAGTGTAGTTATTAACAAATCCAATTAAAGTTCCAACTGTAACAACTTCGGAAGATGAATTTGAGTTGATCGTTCCGCTGTTGATGCAGTTGTGGATTTTAACAATTTTTGCATCGCGAACTTGTCCAATAACACCGCCAATTCGGTTTCCGCCTGTTATGTCGCCAAGAATTTTAATGTTATTAAGTTCGCCCGCGGAAAGCAATCCAACAGCACCGCCAAGCGATTCAACACCCGCTTGCGCTTTGATTTTTGTTGTTACAACTGCGTCTTTAATTAACCCGTTCGACATGATTCCAACAATGTTTCCAAGAGCTGTTGGAACATAGTTGCTTGAATCGAAGAAACCGTTATAAGAAGGGTCGTCAAGACCAATTATTTTAATGTCTTCCAAACTTCCATAGTTATGAGCCGCAATAACGCCGCCATAGATGTCCGCTTTAATTGTTTGATTGATTGAAGCCTTTGCTGTTAATGTTGTTGCATTAACATCTTTTCCAACGTAACCAAACATAAGCGATGCGTTTTCGCCAACTGAAACATTATTTCCTCCAACTTCGATGTAAACAATTTTTCCATATCCGCCAGCAATTCCTGCAATAAGTCCTGCATAAGAAACTTTTGAAATGTCAACTTTTTGATATTCTCCAATGGTGTGACCATTAAGCGCCGCGCGGTATGTTGAGTTAACTGAAATGTATGAGATTATGTTGTTAAGGTTATAGGAACCTTCTGCGGTTCCAACAACTCCCCCAACTGCGTTCTTGCCAATTATGGTAAGCCCGCCAATTTCCGAAGCGTAAGACGTTCCGTCTATGTTAATGTTAACAAGAGTTCCGCCAAAGAGCGAGCCCGCAACAGCACCAACAGAATTGCAATTAGTTAAGCTCATATATCTTGGCGCAAAAGTTAAGTTTTTGATGCTTCCGCCGTGATTCGATGCTGTTCCAATTGATGCAAAGAATCCGCCGTTATCCATTTTAACTGAGCTGTCGAGAACATAGTTTCCAATTGTGTAGGAGTTTCCTTCAAGGTTTCCAAGGAAAGCATATTGGAAAAGTCCGCTCGATGCTGTTGAAGTTTCATAAATGATATCTCCAACCAAACGGCAATAAATGTCTTTAATTATGTTTCCATTCGTAAATCCCGATTGTTTTGAAACGAGATATTCCAAATCTGCTTGGCTTGCGATGATGTATGGATTATATTTTGTTCCCTCATCTTCGCCATTTGCCCATTCATAGTTGTAAAGAGTTGTTTCGGTTTCATTGTCGTAAACAACATCAACCAAAGTTCTAACCGCCGAAGCAATTAAGTTTGGTGAAACAAGTTGAGGAGCTTCGTTTGAGAAATCCATTTGAATTCCATTTCTTAAAAACTCTGCTTCTGTTCCCGCATTTGCCCAGAACCAAACCCCGTCGGTTTTGTTCGCAGTGCTTGAGAACGCAAACTTACTGAATTTTGATTTATCTTTGAAGTCGCCCTCTTTAAGTTTTGTTACAACGCCTTCGTTGCTTGCAAGCCCAGAGTTAACTTTTGTTTCTCCAACTTCGCTTTCTTCTTCCCAGGCAAAGCAACCAATTATTGCGCCGGAGTTTAAAATTGGGTTTTCGTCTTGAACAACACCAGTTAAAACTCCAACAAAAGCGCCGTTTCTTGCCGAGCTTTCAAGCCCAGAAGTTGAATAGCAGTTTATAATTTTCCCGCTTGTTTGGTTTTGATAAACAAATCCGCTTGCCCCTTCGTTTGTTCGAACTGGAATGTTTGAATAGCAGTTTGAAATTTCGCCAGAGTTGAAATAAACAAATCCGCTTGCGCTTGCTGTTGAATAAACAATTTCTTTTGAAGCACGAAGTTCTGTAATATCTTTTGGGAATGTGTTTTCTCCGCTTGTGTAGCACGCAAAGATTTTTCCACCAACAGTGTTTTGTGTAACAAGCCCGCCAGTTATTGCCGAAACAGAGCCAGCAGTGTTGTTTTCAATTCTTGCTTTAACATAACTTGAAGAGATTGTTCCAGGGCCGTTATTAATTGAAACAAGTCCGCCAAGGTTTGCAGGAAGGAATCCAACAAGCGCGCTCTTAACCGAGTTAATTGAAATTCCAACTTCAACACGGCTGTTTGTTATATCGCCGTTGTTAATTGCAACAAGACTTCCAACTTCGCAGTCGATTGAGGATGACGGATTTGTTCCAAACAAGTTTAGGTTAACAATTGCATAGTTTGATCCTTCAATTGCACAGTTTGTTATCTTCCCGTTATTTTCCCCAACGAGAAGTCCATAGTTAACTGATGAATAGTTATATAAGTTAATTTCAATTGTTCCGTTAACATAAAGTGTTATGTTTTTCAAAAGTGCATTTGCTTGAAGAGTTTCAAAAAGCCCAAATGTCATTGATTCCCCGTTGTTTAATGCACTTAAACTTATTGAAGGAACAATAATTTTATGTCCGTTCCCGTCGAGCATTGCAATTTTTGTTTTAATTGGAGTGAAATCCTCTGGCAAAGTTATGTCTTCCATTAAAACATAATGGCTGTTTTCTCTCATATCCAAAAGCTGTTCGTATGTGTAGATTGGATATGGGTTTGTTAAACTTGTTCTTTCCGAAACATCAAATGAGATAACTTGAACAAGAGTGTAGGAGTTTAAACCTCCTTCTTCCCCAACTGTTGGAGTTCCGTTTGCGCTGTAATGGAATTTCGATTCAAATCTGATTTGCAATGTTGGAGCCGCCGAACTTTCTGTTTTCAGGAATTTAACAAAACTTCTTTTTGTTAGGGTGTTAAAGTAAATTTTAAACGCTCCATTAACTGATGTGTATATTTTTTCGTTTCCATTTGAATCTTTAAACTTATCGTTTCCGCCAATAAGCGTGAAGTTTGGCGCTGCTTCGCCAAAATCTTTAACTTGCCAAACAGAACTCTTTGTATTGCCTGCGTCTGTTTGTGTTGCAAGATTTTTAAGGAATGTTAAAACATCTTGTTTAATTCTTTCATTTGTTCTGTCGTAAATTAAGATGTCGGAATTAAGAGAGATATCGAGCAAATAGGAATTTCCAGTTGCCGAAGAATAGATGTTGTTTGCTGCGCCAGAAATTATGTCGCCAACGTTTTCTGTTTTAACAACAAATTCAACAATTTCAATTTCCAAAACAACTTCTTTGCTTCTTTCGCCTTTTGCGTTAATTCCATAACTCTTAATTTTAACAGTTCTGTTTGTTCCAAGTTGTCCGGAAGCAACTGTTAGTTTATAATTCCCTCCAAGGTCGCGAGTTATCGCAACAAGGTCGGAACCTTCAATTTCCAAAACAACTTGACCGTCGGTCACCATTGCTCCACTGTTTGAGAACGCGCCTCTTAAATATCCTTTAACCCAAATGTCCATATCATATGAAACGCCTTGGGCAAGAAAAAGCTTTTCGGTGTTTCCGCTTGAAACGCCGTCAATTGTTACAATAACCCCTGGAAGATGCTCAACATAGAATGTTTTTTCAACAATTTCGCCAATTTGGTTTCCGTTTGCATCTTTCAAAATAATATAAATTGTAACGCTTGAATTATCTGAAAGTCTTTGGTCGGCAAAAGTTCTAAGCGAGAAACTTCCGTTTTCAATTAAATTTCTTGAAATTGAAATTCCTTTTTCTGTTGCTTTTGCCCCGCTAACAACGCTTGAGGTTGTTCTGTCGTATAAGTCGAAAACAAGGTTATATTCATTTGACGACGCATTAACAATTTCAATTGTGTTGAAATATGTGAATTGAGGGGTTAGCGCAAGTTCAATTAAAGAATTTTGCCCCGGAATTAAAACTCCGCTTGGAATGTATGAGAAATCTTTAAATCCATATTTTTGTTCGTCAAGCGAAACAATTGGATAAAGCGTTGCAGAAATTGAAATTAAACTTTGAGGATTAACTTCAAGATTTATGTTTGCTTGTTTTTCATTCGAACTTGAAATTTTGATTATAAAATATTGTTTTTCGCTGAAATTTTGGCTGTTTTCGTCAATCTTAAATAAAAGCGAAAATTTATTGTTTGTTTTGCCGTTCATTGGAAATGTTATTAAGTTAATTGTTTCGCTGTTTGAATATTCAACTCCGTTGTAGGTTGCAACAACATTTAACATATTGTTTGGAACTTCAAGTTCTTTTCCGTTTGCTCCAACTGGAATTATTGAAATTGTTATTGTTTCATCTTCGTTTAACGAATCAATTTCAACATCAAGTGCTTTTTCATAATATGGTTCAAAAACAATTGTGTCTTTCGAAATGTTAATTGATTTTGTTGTGTTTTCGAAATTGAAATATGTTTTAACTCTTTCTTGAAGTTCAATGTTATCGCTTTCTTTAATCTTTTCAATTGCAAGCAACGTGCTTGTGTAAGTGTGCCCGTCTGCGGCAACAAATTCAATGTATGGAACAATTTCAATTTCATATTTTCCAACTTCGCCAACAACTGCAAGTTGATAGGAATCGGAACTTATTTTAATAAGTCTGAAAGCAACTCCTTCTTTCTTTGCTTCGCCTTCCTTAACGATAATTTCCTCGTTGTTTTCTCCTTCAATTGCCTTAACTTTAAGCAAAATTTTAACATTTGAAGGAACTGTCATATCGTAGACATTAAACTTATCCAAGAAATTGATGTAAAGCAATTTGCTTTCTGTTGCATCGAAAACAACATACTTAATTTCGCCGTCGTTGTTGTCGATGTTTTTGATTTCGTTAGCTTTATTTGAATCTAAATATACTGATATATTATTAGTATAATTAACAACCTTAATATAAAGTTTTTGTTCTGTTCCGTTTGAAACATATTCGCTTGACGCTGTTAAAACAACCTCGCCAGTTTTCTTAATTTTAAGAAGTCCGCTTGATAATATTTCAACGATTGAAGCATTGCTCGACGTAATTTGATAGCGTCCGTCAATTTGACTTGTTAAAAGCGAAGTTAAATTGATTAAGTTTTTAGACGCCATAAGGTCGGCATAATTTGAGTTTGTGCTTTGATAGTAATACAAATAGAACGCAACATTGCCGCTAACATCTGTTCTCATTTCAAACTTCTTTGAATCTTCCGTTAACGTAAGCCCAATTTCGCCTGTTGGAATGAAGATAAACTTAAATCCTTCGGTTTCTTTTAATTCTGCCTTTGTTTTTCCAACATTTTCTTCGCCAACTTGTGTTCCGCCCGCTCCGTTAAAGAGTCTTGCGCGAAGAGAGCTGTCCCCGCGAGCGAAAATTGCATAATTTCCGGAAGTAAACTCTGTTTCTTTTGTTTCCGCAACAACTGCATTTTCGCCAATTACATATGTAATTCCGTTAAGGCTGAATTTTTTATCGGCAACAGCAATTGACTGTTCAATTTCTTCAATTGTGTAGGTGATTTGTGTTGGATTTTCCAAATTATCAATTGTGAATTCAATTTCTGAAATTGTGAACTTTGATTCTTTAATTTCATATGATTTTGACTTTACATTTGCAATTGCAACAACATAATTTGCAATTCCGCCTTCTTGTTTTCCAACAATAAGCCCAAATTCGCCGCTTGAAATTAAATCTGGCTTATCAACAATTGTTTGACCAATATATGAAATGAACGACGAGTTATTAAGTTGACCATCTGTCATTTTCCCAATAATTCCGCCAACATTTCCAAGCCCAACAATAAGCACGTTTTCTTCGCCATTTCGGTTGGATTTGAACAAATTTTCAACAATAATTGATTCAAGCGTTCCGCTGTTTGTTCCAACTGCTCCGCCAACTTGCGTGCCGCCGCGAACATAAACTTGAGAGCGCGCTTTAATGATTTGTCCGTCGTTTTGTCCAACAATTCCGCCAACATTTTGGAATTTGTTTGCGTTGATTTCGCCAATTGAGGAAACGTCGAAAATTCCTTGCATTTCCTCAACAATTGCCGAACTTTGATATCTATTTAATCCAGCAATTGAGCCAACTCCTTCAACGCTTCCCTCGTCAAGCCCAATGTTTTTGCTAGCATAACGAACATCAATTGTTGCGTTAACCGATGCAAAACTGTTGTTAAATTCAACAAGCCCTTCCTCAATTGTTCTTTCAATTCGTCCGCCCGAGTTTCTCCCTGCAACCCCGCCAACATAAAGAATGTGCGCTGGCCCAGCAACCAAGGTTGAATCAATAAAGTTAATTCGTCCGCTGAAAAGAGTGTTGTTTGTTGAACTGCTTGTTATTGAAGTTGAAATCAAGCGCATATTTTCGCCAAACATACCGCCAATGCTAAGGGTGTATCCGCCCTTAATCGTAACTTTCATTTCGTTTGCATTGCTAATTGAAACCGAAACATTTTCAATTGTTCCGCTGTTTCTTCCCGCAAGCGCGCCAAGGAACCCATTATATGAAGGTGCGCGGTTAAGGTCTTCGTCGCTTTCAATTTGGAATAAAACATTTGAAAATTCGAAGGAAATGTCGCGAATAAATGCTTCCGAACCAATTTCCGTGAACAATCCGCCAAAATATGTTTTTTCGTTGTCGTTCCAATTTAATCCTGCAACTTTAATGTTTTTGAATTTTGCATTGTTTCTTCCAGTAATTCCCCCTGAAAGAACAAATTTTGAAGGCTCCCATTGAACTTCGCTAAGATCAATTTCACCCGAAACAATGTAGTATTTTTCAAAGTCGGTTGCAATCATCTTTTGAACATCACTTTCAAAATTGATATAGTATGGGAATTGTTGACTTCCGTTTGAAATAATAACTGGAATGTCTAAATATGTTTCATAATCGCTTGCCGAAGTGTAGCTGTCAAGCGCAATAATTCTTAAAACACCTTCGCCAGCAACATTTTTATCTGCAAGTTTAAGGGTTATGCTGCTTCCTTGAACAGCAATTTCAACGTCGCCCTCTTTAAGCCCCGAAGTTTGTGGAATGAAAACATATGAAAGAGAACTGTTTGTTGCGTCAAGAGGATAGGTTGAAACGTCAAGTTTTCGCTCGGTTGTGAAGGAATCAAGTTCAACAGAAGATGTTTGACTGTTAATAACCTCAATTTTTGTTGCTCTTTTAACATTAAATTGAATAAATCTAACAAAATTTCCGCCTTCCGAACTGTCTGTTGAACGGTCGATGCTTGCAAGAAGAGTCACTTTCCCAAGTTTTAGGTTGCCATTTGAATCAAACAAATCTTCGTTTGTGATTTTGCAAACCAATGTTCCTGTTCCTGCGCTTGCCCCTGTTCGATAGAAAACAAATTCAAAGATGTCGGTTAAAAGCGTGTAGGATTCTTCTGTGTTAACTTCGCTAATAACATTTGCATTTGTTGAGAATGTTATTGTTTTATAGATTTCTTCGCGAATTTCGTTTGGAAGAATGTTAATTTGAAGAGTTGCAGTTGCAAGATTTCGTGAGTAATAGCCAACTGTTAAGTAATCATACAAACTGAATGTTGACGAGCCAAAGTTTGTTGAAATGCTGAAATTTTCAATTTCAACAATCGACGAAATCAAAATTTGTTGAACAACAACCGCTTTTGTTGAAACAACCTCATTGTCAACATATTGATAAGTTATTGAAACTGTAAGCTCATTTTTATTAAATTCTTTAATGCAGGTTAATTTTCCGTTTGAAAAATCAATGTTTTCTCCTTCGGTTGAAGCCATAAGAACTTCCCCGCTTGCCGAAACAACAAGAGGAATTAACGAATTTTTCTTAACCAAAGCATATTGGTCGTAAATTTTCTCGTTATATGAATAGTTTGAAACAACCGAAATGATGTTGGAATTTTGCTCTGCTGATGGAACAAAAACATTAACATCGCTAACGCTTTGAATAACATTGAAAGTGAATGTTCTTGAAATTCCGTTTCCAACAACAATTTTGAAACTGCCAGTTCCAGTTCCTGTTGCAAGAATTGAAATTGACGACCCGTTTTTCGTGATTTGAATAATTGGGGAAGACGAAACAATAACGAAATCGGATATTGCTCCGGTAAGCGCCCCGCTTCCAACATAGCCGTTGATTGAAAGAACAAGCGAGTTTCGCGCCGCATAACTTTGCGTTTCTTTAATTCCCGAAACAATTTTCCCGGACGCATTAAGATCGAAAACATAACTTGAAATTTCTTCGCCGTTTTCTTTGTTGAAGAAGAAATTTGTTGGCGAGTTAACTGCATTAAGCCTAATCGTCTTTTCAGTAACAAATTCAACGCCCTCAAATGTGTAGGCAACGCGCGCAGTTAAAGTGAACGACCCAACAACTCCTTCGTTTGCTTTAATGAAGAAATTTTCGCCGCTCTTAAGAACAATTTTTGTTGCGCCAAGTTCGGAAACACCAAGTTTTTCGTTGCCAAGAACATCAAAAATCTTAAATGCAAGCGCGCTTTCGCCTGGGATAACAAGCGAAATTTCCGCTTTCGAGAACTCATCACTCGTGTTTGTTGTAACCGCAAACCTTGAGCCATATGTCCCCGTGTAGTAATCATAAATCGTGTATGTGTTCGAGAAATCTTCGTCCTCGCCTGGCTTTGCAAAAGTAACAAGATTCGACGCACTCTTAAACTCAACATTTGCCGAAATTATTTCGCCATATGTATATCGCCCCGTTTTAAAGCCAAATTCAACCTCATAACTTGAAATTCCTTCATACTTAAGTTCAAATTTATAAACCCAAGCCGAGAAATCTGGATTTGAAGAGTCAATCAAACTTCCATATTTCGAAGTTAAAAAGTTCGCTGGGGTTATGTGTTCTTGGTCGGAAACTGTTAAAAGTAGGTTCGTTCCCTTCGCTGTTGCAACAATTTCCAAACTTTCTTCTTTGCAGTTCGCAATAACATAAAGTTCTCGAACTCCATAGTTAATTTCGCCAAGCGAAACATTTCGAATAACAGTTATTGTTTTTCCTTTTTCAAGAATTGGATATGTCTTTTCGCCGTTGGAATAAACAAGTTTTCTCATGCTTAAATCGGAAAGCGAATCAACAACAACAACCGAAATTGTTTGAATGCTTCCGTTTCCCGAAAGACGCAACGACTTAACCGTAATTTCTTTGCTTTCGGAAATATATCCCGTTGCGGTTTCGCTTGGAACTGTTGAAAGAACTGTTTTCCCGTCTTTTGTTAAAAGCGTTTCGCCGTCATAAAATTCAACCTCTCTCAAATTCGTTTCCGCAGGGAAGAAATTGAGATATGCCTCTGGCGAAATTGTTAATTCCTTTCCGCGTTCAAGATAAATTGTTGCGTTGGTTTTAATGCTGAATGAAGAAAGCTTTTCAATTGCCTTAACAACAATTTTCGTGGATTTCAAGAATTGCCCGGTTTTAACAACAACTTCCGCTGTTCCTGCCCCAACAGCAGTTATAACAACCTTTTGCTTGCCAAATCCCGCGTTTTCTGGCTTGGAAACTTGAATGCAAGACGAATCGCTTGAAACGAAAATTTTGTCGCTCATTCCGTCTTCAAAATTTTCAATCTCAAAAATCAACTCGCGCGAGCCGTTTTCTTCGCTTCCAACAACCAAAGAAACCGCGTTCCCGTCCTTAACCGAATTGTTATAGCCAAAACCTTTTGAAAGGTTGTCTTTTTCCCCTTCCAAAAGCAAAATCTCATTCGAAATTGAATCCAGTTGCGACGAAGAAAGCTGACTGTCGAGCCCGGCAACAGTCTTAATTGAAACATTCTCGCCTCCCTCTTTTGCGCAGGCGGCAAAAACGCCGCCGCAAATCGCAACAAGAATCAAAACTAATAAACTAAAAATCCTTTTCTTCATTCTTTTATCCTTTTAATTTTTTGTCCTTTAGTCCCTTTTTACGCTAATTAGATGTAATTACTTTTTCATATTTCCAGCCACCCTTTTTAGCATAGAAGAATATTTTTTGTTCGATGTCATAGTAAATAGCTTGATAATCATCAGTTAAAGTTATATCAACGTAGTTACCTAGCCAGTTCCTAATTATATTATGTGCACAAATATCACTGAAGTCAGTTGTTATTGCCGAGTCATTTGACTTAAAGAAATAGAAAACCCACTTACCTTCTGAATTTTCACCATCATAATAAGCATACCAATAATTACCAATTTTTTGTGGATTAGTAAAATTTTCTCCATCAAGCGTTGTTGGAACAAATTCCTTGCTTTCAACTGAACTTACTCCGCCAGTATGAGAGTATACATTTCCACTAGGAACGTTATCACTATCATTAGTGAAAATCGGATTAGTCCCATTGTAATCATGTGCACCTTTGCTAAGACCGAAAATTTTGTAATTATTAAAATTGAATTCATTATTATAGAGTATTGGCTGAATAGTTAACACCGTAAGAAACCCAAAATAAGGGTCGGAGACAAGAGAATATTTAATGTTATCATAAGTTTCCGAAAAATATGTTTTCCCGGCTTCAGGTGAATATACGAATTCGCAAACCTCGTTTTTGCCCACTTTAATTCCTAGACGATGTGTTTGTTCATCTATTTCTTTAATATAACTTATTGTTATTTTTATGTCTTTATACTGCAATACTCTAGGCTCTTTATTATTCACCAAAAGGTTTAATCCTGCAATTTGACTATTGTCCTTATAATGCTTAATTGGAACCCAAACTTTCCCTGTTAAATCAATGTCGTTGCAAATATTTATTGTTTTACCTGACATTTGTCCAGCATTAATTTGTTGTGCAACCCAAGCAAGTTGCTCGGCCGTATAGATGTTGTAGACGACATTATCTTTTGACATTGAACTTACAGAATCAGTCCAAAGAAGAGAATTCTCTTCTTGTCCACTTACGCCAGAATTAACACCACTGTTCCCATTTCTATCATATTTATTATCTGTAGTTCCAATGGTCTCTCCTCCGCCATAGCAGCTAGTTATAGTTGCAACGTCATTGCCAATTTTGCCAACCCAAGAGTTGTTTCCGTTGGCAACAATTGTTCCAGTGTTCTCACAACTTTCAATTTTCCCAACGTTGTTATTTCCTCCAGGATATGTTCCGCCAACGATACCTCCAGCGAAGCATTGCGTTGAATTATTGGCAACAACTTTAGCGGAATTACAAGAATAACTAATATTATCATTTTTGATTAATCTACCAACTATACCCCCAGCATAACTAGAGGCAGTAACGTTTCCTGAATTATATAGCTCTGTTAACTGTTCTGACTCTAACTTGACTGATTTTACAGTTACTCTAACTAGTACCCCATATAATAGTCCTGCGCGTTCCTGATCAATTGTGCGTATTGAAACATAATATTTTAGTCCGCTTTGTGAAGAATCGGTTAAATAAACAGAAATGCTTTCTTGAGGAGAATTAGTATTAATATCAAATGAAACGTAATCGCCATCATATGTAACACTTCCCAATTTAATTGTTATATAAAATTTATTAAGAGAAGCAACAGAGTTATCAGTATCGGCTTTTGCATAAATATAATAATTTGAATTATCATATTCTCCACCTAGATAAAATGTGTGGCTTTGATGATTGGATGATGAACCTCCATATAGTCTATCTTCCCCAGTCATAATTTCTTGATACTGATCTAATTTTGGCTCTACACCCAAGATTCCAACAATTCCACCTGCATTTGTTGTTCCAGTTATTGAACCATAGTTTTGCGAAGAAGAAATACTTGAACTTTGTTGTTCTCCAACAATTCCGCCTGCGCTTGTTCCGCTAACTTTTCCATAATTGCGGCAATTTGAGATTTCCTTTGAGCTTACAAGTTGACCAACAATTCCAGCAGAGCGCGATGCCTTTTCAATAACGCCAAAGTTATTGCATCCAGTGATTGAGTTGGTGCCATCTGCATATCCAACAATTCCGCCAGCATTATTATTTGCAGAAACAGTGTTATAGTTTGAGCTGTTTGAAATTGTCCCTTTTGCTATTGAGCCAACAAGACCGCCATACGAATTATCGTTGTTTTCATCGTCAGAAACAGTTGCTCCGCTGGAAGAAACATTATTAACAGACCCATTTTCAATTCTTCCAACAACACCACCAACATCCTGAGTTGATTTTAATGTTGTTCCGTCTTTATAAATAAATCCACAGTTTTGAATTGTTCCGCCATTTAAATAACCAAAGAAGCCAACTCTTGTATTTGTGCTTTCGAATTCTGGAATATTATAAATTTTATAATTATTCCCGTCAAAAACCCCTTTAAAAGCATCTGTTTCTGTTGTTCCAATTGATTTCCATTTTTTGCTTTCTTCTCCCTCGATATTATCGAAAAAAGCGCTTAAATCAATATTTGAAAGAAGAATATATTTTTTGCCCCATAAACTTTCATTATATGCGTTGCTGTTTGTGTCTGATTTACCTTGCAATTGAGCAAGTTTTCCAGCATTTGGAATTTGAACACAAGGATCATCTGTAATTTTTACGCCACTTAGTTCTATTGATACTTTTTTTGTGTCTATCTTAAAATCAATAGTAACCGCTTTGCCGGAAATTAAAATTGAAGACGAAATAGTAGGGTTTCCTGAGTGTGTAAAATATTTTGGTGTAGTTGTTGAAAGCAAAACAAACTTATATTCTCCATTGTTTATCCATATATAATGACTGTAAGTTCCAATTTTATCCCCTAAATAAATTTCATATAATTTCCAGGAATCATCATAGTCTTTTTTATACACGAGCTTAGGTTGATATTCTTGAGAATCACTAATTTCCTCAGGTGAAACAGAAACTTTTTGGCTTCCGCCCCCCGTATATTCCTCCATATAACTAAACCCGGAATATGCATTGTCCCCAAGATATGGATAACCGAAATTATAACGGAAATCTTGTTTCCAGTTGTTGTTCCCAGTTAAATTCCCCAATATATCTGTTGAGTCAGTGGTTACTGTTGAAAGCTCGTCGGTTGATTTTGCTGTTAAGCCGGAAATTGAAACATTGTATGCATTTTTTGCTGCATTTTTATCATAGAAACAATTTTCTGCAACAAAATCTTGATATATGCAATTTTTTGAATCAATTGCAGAATAGCAATTTTGAATTACGCCTTGAGTTAACTGCCTGCAATCGGCTAATGCATATTCAGCTTTTTCATGAACTGCGCCTGTTGCATAGGAATTTTTAATTACTCCTGGCGTGCCTGGATTCTTTGTTGTTGGCGTTCCTTGCGTCCCACAAATTGAAACCAATCCTGCATAAAGTGACTTAACATTTAAAACAACTCCGCAGTCGGAAATTAACCCAGAATTATATTGAGCAATTCCTGCGTTAAAGGAATATAAAACATTTCCAAAACTTGAATTCAAGCCTTTAAAACCTTTTGCGTAAACGTTAACAGCAAAAATTATGCCTTTGTTTTCGTATGCAACTCCGCTTGGCAAGTATTCTTCCTCAAACTCATTTCCCCTAACTCTTCCCGCGTTTGTTCCTTCTTTTTGAGAAGTTACAACAAAGCGGATTCCGGAAACTGCGCCCGTAATTAAATTAAATGGTGTTAAATTGTTGGATCTTAAGGTTTTTCCGTCGCCAACAAGATGTCCTTTAAGATCTTTGCTTTCGTTTATTGAACTTGAAGATAAATAATAATATTTACCCTCTTCTGTTTCTCCAGAATAAGCAGAAGGGTTAAGTTTTGAGCCCTCTTCCGCGTTTAACCCTGTAATGAAACCACTTAATTTCGTAAGAATTGGGTCATGTTTCGCAACTATTCCGCTATTGTAATATAAGTTTTGACCAATTGTATCGGTTGCAAGATTGATTTGGTGGCAATAGAAGTTTGTTTCATTGCCCTTTTCATCCTTTCCTGTTGAAACCAAATTTGCTTTAGCTTCAGTTCCAACAAGTGCGTTAATCTTTGTGTCCTTAAGAGAAGCAAGCCTTGTTATATACATTGATGTTAAGCTGTAGTTATCTGAAAGGGTTGTTACGCCGCCAACATTTCCAACAAGCCCGCCAACGGTTAAACTTTTAATATTAAACTTGTTGCCAGGTGTTGAGTTGCCAGGTGTTGAATTGTCTTTAAGTAATGTTGCATTTTTAAGTTCAACATTTCCCCAAGCGTAACTTCCCGAAATTGTTCCGCCGTTGAAAGTTCCAACAAGAGCGCCAGCGTTGATTGTCCCTTGAATTGTTGCATTGCCAAAGAAAATATTTCCGCCAACTCGAGCATTTTCAATTGTATTTTCTTCGGTATTGGTTTTTTCCTTTTTAAGAACTCCGGCAATAAGCCCAACATTAACTGTTGAGTTTACGCCGATTGCAATTGGAGTTTTATCCTCAAGAGTTGCTGGGAACGAAATGTCGCCCATAACTGAAGCATTTTTGATTGTTGCTTTTTCGTTTGCAAAGCCAACAAGCCCGCCAACATATGTTGTGCTGCTGCCTTCGTCGCTTGCTCCATCAACGCGTTCAATTTTGATTGAACCTGTTGTCACCCCTTCGGCTGTGTCTTTATTAAATTCAACATTTTCAAGTTTTAGCTCACCTTCGGCTCTTCCAACAAGCCCGCCAATGTATCTTGTTGTTGCGGTATATCTTATTGTTAAATCGCCATAGTAACCGCTGTTTGAAAGAGTTAATTTGCCTGTTGCCCTTCCAATAAGCCCGCCAATTGCAATTGCATTATTACTTTCTGACGAATCGGAACCTGCTGCAGACGAATCGGAACCTGCTATTGTTATATTCTTATAGTATCTAATTCCGCCGCTTTCGCCAATTGTTGCATCGCCAACATAGCCGAAAACAGAACCAACAGAAGAAATTATTGTTTTAGTTATTTGTTCGTTTTCATCTTTAACTTGATATGTTTTTGTTGCAAGGTCGCTAACTGTTAAGTTTGCAAACATTCCGAAGATTGTTGCATTTCCAGCGCTTCCTGCTGCTCCGCCAATAACAAGAGTTGTTGGTTTTTTCGTTCCATTGTCGTCAGCGTTTTGAATTGTCCCTTGGAATATTGGATGGTCGTCATCATTGGTTATCAATGTTCCAACTCTGCCGAACAAAAGACCTGCATATGTTGTTGCCGCCTCGCCAATTGTTATTGTTACATCTGTTAAATTCGTGTTGTTGTTGTCAAATTTGTGGACTGTTGAATTTCCTTGCGCATTTCCAACAAATCCACCAACAGAAATTTCTTGGTTTGATTCGAAATTTTCTTTGCCATCTCGTTTAGTTAACCCAACATTCAAACTGCTGCCGCTAACTTGCGAATTTTTGAAGTCATATTTTTCGCTTGTTTCGCCAAACATTCCGCCAACATTAAGTTCGCCAGATATTTTATCATTTGCCGTTATAGTTAAACCATTAACAATAACATTGTTAATTTTAACGTATGAAATTGAGGTTGTGTTGTTTTTGCCTGCAATTGCGCCAATATAGAGTGTGTCGCTGATGTTTTTTATTTCAATTTCACAATTTTCGATTGTGATATTAGAAATTGACATAACATCTTCCATTGTTGAAGCAATGATTCCAGCTGCGGCAGATTTTCCAGAGCCAATTTTTGTTGCTGTTTCAAGCTTAATATTACTAAATTGAAGGTTGTTTAAGTCTGCTCTTCCAGAAATTGTGTTAGCCAAAACTGCCGAGCCAATTGAGCCTTTTCCTGTTGAAGACGAACCCAGGTTAAAACTAAGACCAGAAATTAGCCCACCTTTAACAACATTGAAAATTGGGCGCTCAATGTTTGTTATTTCGTAGTACCATCTATTTTCTCCAAGCGAAGCAAGCTCGCCATACATAACGCCAAGGAAACGTTGGAAATATGTTCCGCCGTCGGCAAAATAAACTTGAGATTTAATAACACTAATGTCGAAAATGAGTTTTCTGCTTTCCTTGTTAATTGAAAGTCCTGCAAGTTCAGTTGCTGTGAAAGTTCCCCAAGTGTTTTTGTCGGCTGGATTATATTCATATGGATTGAACGAGGTTGTTGGGTCGTCGCCAAAGATAACGATGTTATCGCCCTTATAATATTTCTTTAATTTAAGAATGTCTTTTGGTTTTTCAATGTAAATTGTTTTTGTTGAAACACCATAACTGAACGATGGGAAAATTCTTCCGTCTTTAAGTTCCCAAAGGCTTGCATCCCAGTCTGCGCCAAGGAACATTTTGTTAATGACCGAAGCATCGTAGTCATAGCCACGATAGGAGCTTAATCCTCCGTCGAGAGTTAACCCGTCTGGCGCTAAGGATTTTTCCTCTTTCTCGCCTTTATTGAAGTTGATTTGAAGTTGCTTGTAGGTTATGAAATCGTTTGCATAAACTTCCTCGGAAATTATATATTTGAAAATTATTCCTTCCGAATTTTTCTGATCTCCAATTAAAGTTCCAAATCCATTCATCTCAACTGAATTGATTCCGTTTGCTGCGTTAATTGCACCAATTAAATGTGAATTGGTTTTTGAAATGAAGTTGATTGCAACGCAACGTTCGAAACTTACAGCAGCATTTGCGCGGCCGATAATTCCGCCTGCAATTTCTCCGTCAACATCGCCGAAAGCATAGATTTCAATTAAATCTAATCTAGTGTTGGTAAAGCCAATAACACCGCCCGCAATTGCATTGTTTAATGCAACATCAACGCGGCTGTAGGAAACGGTTATGTTTCCACCAAGCATTTGTCCAACAAGTCCGCCAGCATATATGTTAGCGCCTGTTCCAATGCTATTGAAAAGTTTTGTGTTTCCGCGGAAGATTTCGCTTTCGTTGTTATAGTAGCCTTGAAGGTTATCTTCAATTTTCTTTTGAATTGAGTTATCGTGCTCAATTCTAAGTTCGAAAAGATCGCCTTTGTTAACACCAACAACGCCACCAATTGTGTTTTCATATGTGATCAATCTTTGGTTAAGAGAATCTTCGCTCCCCTTTAAAACAAAAGCTGAATCAACAAGATATGTGCTTGCGCCGTTATATCCAACAACGCCGCCAACAATGCTTCCTTGAACAGAAACTTCGTTTCCAATGAAAGTTAATTGTTTTGCGTTTGGTAAAGATGAAACAACGCTTTGGTCGTTAAGGTCTTCATAAATATCCAAAAGACCAATAACACCGCCAGCAAAACTATATTCTCTGTTCCTATCGGTTAAAACGCCGTTAACAACAGTTGCGCTGCTTCTTAAAACATTGAGTATGTAGTTGTTTAAATCTCTCTTCGCTTGTGCATTTCCCGAAATAACTGAAATTGAAGAAACAAGATTTGAAACTGTGCTGTTCCCAACAACTGCTCCAACAACGCCCCCAACAATGTTCTGTCCGGAAATTTTTGAACGGCCTTCGCCTGTTGCCGTAACAGGTTCAACAGTTATGTTAGCAAGCGACGAATTTGAAACATATCCTGCAACAGCGCCAGCATAAATTCCATTTTGCCCTGTTGTTACGCTCTTAACAGTTAAGGTTGCATTTTTGAAAACACCGCCGCCAGTTATTCTTGAGAACAAACCAACAGAACTTTGGTTATCAAGCGAAACTTCAACATTCGCAATTGTTAATGCGTTTCCGTCGAATGTTCCAAAGTTTACGCTTCCGTTTCTTGCCAAATCCATGATTGAAGATGAAATTTTAACATTTTCAACGTAAGTTAAACTGTCGAAGTCAATTGACGCAACAAGACGATAACTTCCAAAAACAATTCCTATCTCTTTGTTATACATTTGGCTTATCGCGTAGTATGCGTTCTTAACAAGCCCCGTTTCTTGTCCAAAAACTCTGTTAAATTCATCGGCAGAGCGAATTATGATTGGATTTGCTTGACTTCCATATTCATATCCTGGAATGTATGGATAAATATTGATGTTTTCAATTGAAGAGCCGCCAGAAACTAAACTGCTATAGTTTTTAATAACTCTTCTAACCGAAATTGCCTTTTGATTTGCGCTAACAAGTTGTGGCAAAAGCCCGTCCCAAGCCCAAACTCCGTCGTTTCCGTTTTTCTTGGTTGTTAAAGTTAAGCCATAGAAAGTGTCGCTTCTTAAGGTTGAAATTTGAAGGGCAATTGCTCCTGTGTTATATTTTTCTTCCAAAACAGATTCGGTGTCTTGTTTCTTAACAAGATAGTAGCAGTTAACAAGCCCGTCTTCTGCATTTTGCATAATTTCGTCGCGAGCGTTTTTGCCCGAGAATGGCATTTGAGTTGTAAGCTGCCCAACAATTGTTGATGCGCTGTAGCATCTTGCAACTTTTCCGCTTGTGTGGTTGTTATAAACAAATCCAGAAACAATTCTTCCCGTGCTTTCTCCTGCAAGGCGAATGTTTGTGTAGCAATCGGAAATTGAGCCATAGTTTTCATATGCAAACCCAGCGCTAATTCCTTGCGCAACAATTCCTCCGCCTGTTATGTTAACGCTTGTGTCGGAATCGAGTTTAATTCCTTCAACGAACGAACCAAATATTGTTCCTTCCATATTGTTTACAACAACAAATCCTGCTGTTTCGCTAAGCGAACCAGAGGTTGTTTGATTAACTATTTTTCCGTTTGCGAAATAGGACGCAGCAATAACGCCGTTGTTTGTTATAACAAAGCCAGACATATTGCCTTGCCCAATAATGTTGAACGCGCCATAGTTAAACACTTCTGTTACAACTTTATCGTCAACATATGAAATATGTTTGAAGCCTTCAACAACCGCAACTCCGTTTTCGCGGAAGATTGTTTTTGCTCCAACACGACTGTTTGTTATGCTTGAATTATTGTTAACAACAAACCCTGCAATTTGAGAGGAAACATTATCTGCTTTTTGTTTGCCTTCCGAGCCGAAGTAAATTCTTATTCCTGCATTTGACGAAGGTGAATTTTTTTCAAGGTCGAGAGAAACAACTTCACAGTTATAGATTATTCCGCTGTTTGTTATTGCAAGCCCGCCAAAGTTGAAATTTGTTACAGAAGTTGGAACAATAATATCTGCAAGTTGTCCATAGTTAACAACAAGGTTTTTAACGGTTGAATTATTTGCAACAGTAACAAAAAGTCCAAGGTTAACACTGTTTCCTGTTGGAATGTTAAAGTTCTTAATTGTTATAACTTTATTATTTCCGTCTAAACTTGCAAAATTTGTTGTTTCAAAAGGTGTGAAATTTTCAAGGACAATATCATTCATTAAAATAAAGTTTGTTGAAGCATATTGATTTCCGCCTGATGTTAAATATTCAACAAATTGTTCTGCATTTTCAATTGGAGTTGGTTTATCTTCGTCGGAATAAACTTGAACGTTAACAACAAAGTTATAAGTAATATATTGGTCATAATCTAATCCAGGAACGCGATAGCCAATTTTAATTGTCATATTAACGCCGCCAACAGATTTCCCTGTTATTTTAAGTGTTGTTGCATCAATATTGGTTGAATTTTTATCTCCATTATATTTAATGTTGAAATATTGGTTTTCTTGTGTTTCGCCCGTAATTGAGTTAATGTATGGGGTCATATCGCTTGTGAAATACAAATCATGAGCGATGCTGCAATTTGTTGTTGAAATGTGAGTTGGATTGTTTTTCTTCTCTATTTCATTGTAGTTTGGGTTAACTTTGAAATCTCTATCAGTGTTAATAACATATTGATAGTTCTTTTCTTTTCCTTCAAACTCATTTTTAAAGAATTGTTTGAAAGAAACAGAATTAACAAACTCTTTCTTGCCGTTTTCAATTCTTTCAAACGAAGATTCTTGCTCCGAACTTGTTTTTTCTGGTGTTTTTGAGAAAATGAACTCAAAATTCAAGTCTTTTTCAATTGCCGCTGGGGTGTTGAAAACATTGTCGTCGTCGGTATTGCCTTTAATTTTAATTCCTTCAACAAGAAAATCCACAACGCGAATTTCAACAGAATCGGTTGTTGATTCAAGTTTTCCGTTAATCATCTTGCTAACAACTGTTTGAACATTGAAAACTCCATCGCCTTTAAGTTCAGCATCAAGGCCAATTGTTATTGTTCCGCTATAAACCTTTCTGTTGTTTTCAATTTCATATTCCGCAGTGTTAAAGTATAGAGCAACAAAATCGTTAACATTTTGTGAATCTCCTTCAAGGTTTGAAAGATAGAATCTAGAAAGTGTTTGACTTTGGTTAACACTAATTCTAATTGGATAGGTGTTTCCTCTTGCAAGAGTTGCGTCTTTTCCGCCGTTAATTGTTATTTGCGCGCCGTCAATTGTTTCGGAAAGAAGAGTTATTGTTTCCGATTTTGCAACGTATTCGTTTCCGTTTTCGTCGAGCGCATAAATTGTTATGTTAATTGGGAAATAGAGTCCTTCGTTAACTGTTTCAAGCATCTTTGTTCGAACATAGATGTTTCCGTTTGCAACAAGCGCTGGGTCGGAAGGTTTTGTTATTGTTAAAACATTTCCATCTCTAACGCTCAAATAGCCTGTTGTTGAAGAAACAGGAAGGTAGTATTGCCCCGATTTATACATTTGTTCAAGCAAAATATAGTTTTGACCGTCAACCAAATTGCTTGTTAAAACAATTCGACTGAAATTTGCATAGGTTGGATAAAGCCCAATTGATAAAAGTCCGCTGTCGCCAGGCATCAAAACCGAACTTGGTTCGTCTTGAATTATAATTCCGTTTTCGGTTGAGCCTTCTGTTCGATTGTTATGAACATAGGTTACATTCAAAATTTCCTGTGGCTTAAGCTTTAACTGCAATGTGCTTGTTTTTTCCAAACTTCTGTCGCTGAATGTAACTGTGTAGATGCTTGTTTTAACAATTGTGTTTCGAACATCTTCGCGAATGCTAATTAAAGTTTTGTTAACAATTTTCCCGTCTTGATATGCGCTGCTGTTTGATATTATTTCAAAAATGTTGCTGTTATTTTGAACTTTATATTCAACATCACCAATTTTAATGTCTTTTGAAACCCAAATAACATTTCCATTTTCATCGCGAAGAACAATAAGAAGTTCATCTTCCTCGTTTGAGGTTTGAAGTTCGGAATCAACAGAAACAACGCTTGAAGGATCCATTTCTGCTTCTTTAATTGAAATTAAAATTCTGTCGGCTTTAATTGAAACATTTGCAAAGAAATTTTCGCTATATTGCTCCAAAATCTCATTAACACTTTTAATAAAAGTTGTAAGATTGGAAACGTTTTTAAAGTTTTGGTTTTGCGTTTGCAAAAGCGTTTTAACAATAAATTCATAAGGAGCATTAGTTTTAGCGCCATCGCCAGGTTTAATTGTTAAAGTTCCTTCCGCAAATCTTCCTTCGTCTGCCCCAGCCGTCAATCCTAAAATTTCAAAAACCTCATCTCTTCCAATGTCATATGCCATTGCATTTCTAATAAAATTGAAAACTGTGTTAGCAAGAGAAATTGTTGTTTTTTCTGAAATAGTTATATAATTTAATTCATTTTTATATATAAATATTGTTTCATTATTGATTGGATTTGTTTTTTCGCTAACTCCTTGGAAAATTTGAACATTTCCAATTGGATTAACAACATAAACTGTAATTTTCTTTTCAAGACTTTCACCTGATATGTCGAATGATTTATATAAAGGCGAAATTGTTAAAGTTGCCTCTCCTGTTCCAACAATTTGAATTTTGCCACCAATAATTTGAATAACGCTCTTGTTATTGCTGCTTATAACAAATTGCTCAACAGTTCCTTCTCCTTCCCCGTTGATGTTTTTAAACGAGAAAACATCGCTTATGTTAAGAGAGTTTAAATCGTGGAGTTTTGCTTCTTGCTCGGCTGTTAATTCGCCAAGAACGCTGTAGTTGAAAAGAAGAAGGTTCATCTTTCCTGCGCCATCAATTTTCGACCTAAACAGTTTATTATTTTCTTTGAATGCAAGACCATAACTTGAAATTCTTTGTGTTAATTTCTTGTTTCTTAAAAGAGGAAGCTCGCCGTCTTTAAATGTCCATGTGCTGTTTGAATCCTCATCTTCGCTTGCAATGTCCCAACCTGCATTTTGAAACTCTTCAAGAGTTGAAGGCATATTTAACTCTTTGAAAGTTGCTTCAACAACTTTTAAGGTGTATGCAAAGTTGCCAATTGAGCCATTTAACATTTGTGCGTAATAAATGTCATAGAAAAGCAACAACAAATCAAGATCGACTTCATGTTCGCCGTTTTCTGGAACATTTTCAAAGAATGCATTAACTGTTTTACTTATCGAAGAAAGAATGAGATCCAAACATGATTTAATTGTTGATACATTTTCAAGAGTTGCGCTTTCAATGTTAAGCATTGCGCTGCCTTGTTCAAGTAAAGTTTCTGCAAGGCTGAACTCGTTTTCGACATCAGTAAGTTTTTCTGGATAGTAATCTCTAATAAATTTAACAAATGCTGTTTTTGCTGTTCCAAACTTTGTTCTATAGTTTGCAACATCTTCTTTAAGAGTTTCAAAGCCCGAAACGAATTGAGGAAGAATTGTTCCTTCAACAATTGTTTTAATTCTTTCTTTAAGTTCTGTAACTGTTAATGTTTCGGAAATTCCAAAGATATTTCCCATTAATTCTTCAAAAGTTATTCCATCTTCTCCTCCAATTGCGCTAATAAAGTCTTTGTTTGCGCGAAGAGCATCAAAGTTGTTATAAACCCAAATGTAGTAGTATTTTGCATATAAAATATCTAAAACAGAAACTGATGGAGTTATTGTGTAAACTTGACCTTCCTGCTCAAGAGTTTCTTCAAAAACAAATCTGAAATATGCAGTGTTTGTTGCATCTTTAAGTTTGTCGATGATTTCGTTTGATCTAAAAACAAGATTTTCAACAATTTTTGCCTCTGTTTTGGAAACTTGAACCTTTCCTGAACTTGTTGTTCCCTCTTGAATGTTCATAATTTCTGTGTTATTTGCTCTAACTATAAGATTGCAATAGGAACTGTCATCTTCAATTACTATGTTGTAATTGATCCCACGGAAAGTGAAAGTTTCAGAAGTAATGTTGCCTTGGCTTGTGTTAGTTTTAAGATTGAACGTGAAATTCTTTTCAAATTCGGCAGTTCCATCTTCGCCAACGCCCATTTTAACATTAACGGTTAAAACAACATCTTCGCCGTTAATTGCAGTTGCATAGGATAAATATCCTGTTTGATATAAGTTATACCAACTCATATTAACAAATGAGCCAAGAGTTAAGCCATATTTTAAATCAATTGTGTCGTAACTGCTTGAACCGCTTCCAAACGATGAATTTTTGTTGAAAACATCGTCAATGTTTAAAAGCGAGGAATAGTCAACATTTTGTCTTTTTAAATAGGAAGAAACAAGAGTTCCCGTTCCTTGACCTGCATAGCCAAATGTTCCGTTTGAAACAACATAGGAATTTTTAATTTCGGAAAGTTCGCCAATTCCAATGAATTGACCGTTAATTGTTGAATTATTTTCGCTTGTTTCCTCATAGCGAGCAATCGCATAGCAATCCTGAACTCGCGAGTTTGCGTTTCCTTTGTTTGCAGGAAGCTTCCCAACAAAACCGCCCGAAACAATGTTGTTAACAGAAATTGAGCCATTGAAGATACATTCTTTAAGCGATGCATCTTTTCCTAAAATTCCAACAAGTCCGCCGCCATAAATTGTTTTTGTTGCAAAATCGGCGCTTGCATAGATATCTGTTCCAGAAATTTGGAAACTTGCGTTGCCAATTGTAAATCTGTTTTCAACAATTGCAATTTCTTTATTTTCGTTATTTAATGTGTATGTTAATTTTGTTGGATTTGATAAATCGTCAATTGTATATTCAATATCATTAAATTTGAATGTGTTTTGGTCTAAGTAATATGTTGCAGTAACATTTCCTTTTCCAATTGCCTTTCCATTAATTGTTCGATAAATTTCTTTGTCAACCTTTTCTACATCAATAATTCCTCCAAAGCCGCCTAGGTTGAAATCGGAATTTGAAGATGCTTCAACTTTTGATCGGAAAATTGTTCCGCCATTGCTTATTGCGGCAATTCCGCCAACTGCAAAATCAATTGTTGTTTTTGAATAGTCATATGCTTTTTTGTTAAGGGTGTAAACTGCAATATTGAATAGCGACAATGTTAAAACATTGCAGTTTGTTATATTTCCGCTGTTAAGAGCAACAATTCCGCCAGCTGTTTCTGCTCCATAAACGCAGCCATAGAATTCATAGTTTCTAATTACTCCATCGTTAACACCAGCAATTCCGCCAGCATTTGCGCCCATAACAGATCCTGTGTAGTAAAGCCCGTCTTTCCCTTCAATAACACCTTTATTAAGCCCAACAAGACCGCCAGTGTATTTAACAAGTTCGCCAGCAATGAGTTGCGAAGCCGTGTCAAATGGTCCTTTTTGGTTAATTGCATTATTTTTGTTTACCGGAAGAACCGACAATGACATATCAAGTAGATCTGTGGCTTTATTCGCAATTGTTGTGGTTGCTGCTGCAAGCCCTATTACTAATGGATCATCCTCAGTTGCAATTGAAAGCGCCCCGCTAATGTTTCGGATTGTTCCTTCGTTTATGTTTGCAAGTCCGCCATAATAGGTTGTTCCATCAACTGTTGAGCGAAGTTCAAGCATTTCCTTAATAGATAAGCAATCCTCAGAACTAACACCTGATGTGACGTTAGCATAGTAGAAGTTTTCAACAACCGCGCTGGATGTTAATTGTTTGAAAAGTGGTTTTGTTGTTAAAATGTAGTATGAACTTCCATTTGCGCCGAACAATTTCCCAGAAAATTTTTCAACAGGAATATAATTTTGTGGTTCTCCAGCAATGTTCGTTCTAAGTTCAAAACTTGAATTTGGATATTGTCCAAGAAGGTTAAGGTCGTCCGCTTTTGTTATATAGAAAGCAATGTTTGTTCCGTCCGAAACAAAGATTGGGATTTCAACAATTGGGTCTTCTCCGTTCCAGCCGCTTGTTGAAAGGAAATAGTTTGAAGTTGGATAGATTCTTAAAGTCCCTTCTCCGCCAAAAACAACAAACTTTTTATATTCTTCCTTATCTTTCCCCTCTCTTTCTTCTTCCGAAAGGTTATAGAAATCGCTGTAGTCGTAAGCCGCGCGAAGAATTTTTATTTTCCCGTTTGAAATTGATGCAAAGTTAACTCGGTTTCCATTTTCATCAACGAAACTTTCGCCGGCAGCTAAAGTTTTCCATGAAAGTTCAAATTCAAGCGAAGAATTTGTTATTTCTTTGCCCGATGGTCCATAAATGTTATATATAAGTTCAAGCTCGAATGGGTTGTTAACTGCCTCCTTTTCATCTTGTTCCCCGCTTTCGCTTGTTTTAATGATATTGTTAAATTGAATTGGGTCTTTTTCGCTTGCATTAACAACATCTATGTCCGAAATTTCAACCGCTTCGGAAACAACAACTCTTGAAATTGCTGTGAAGCGTTTTGCTTCGTTAATTTCGGAAAGAACAAGCGCAAAAATGTAAGTTCCTTCCCCGCTAAATGCTTGAATTTGGAAGGTGAAAGTGTTGTTAACTTTTGTTCTAACAATTTTTAAAGCCGTGTTTTCAAGGCTTGAAACAATTGTTCCGCCTTTTGAAAGAAGAATAACATTTTCGTTTTGTTCAAAAAGGTCGTTTGTTAATCTTGTTCTTCCGTTAACATAAACTTCCAAGCTGTTTAAATATGTTGGGGTTAAACCTTGGTTAACAGGGTTAACTGTAACGGAAAAACTTCCAATTGATTTGTTAATTCCGTTTTTATCAACAAATTTGTCACCAATTGTGTTATATGTGTAAAGTTCAAGAGTTCCGTTGTTTAAGGAAAGCCCTTTAACAGGAACAAAGAAGTTAATTAAATAGTAGAAATAGCCAACTGGTTCGTCGCCATATTCCCCGCTTGAATTCATTGCGTAAACAGCAACTTTAACAAGAACATTCCCCTCTGCACCAGAATTTTTTGCTTCAATAATTGAAAGGTTGCTAAGGCGGGATGTGTTAATTATATCGCTTGAATCGTTCCAAACGTTTTCAAAGTTTTCTTCACCAAGGCTGTCTTTAACCTTGCTTAAAGTTAATGTTTGAAGAGTTTCACCTTCTGGCATTGTGAAATCCGCAAATTTATAGCTTAAATAGTATTGAGCGGTTGAAGGAGTTGGCGTTTTGATAAATTGAATTCCGCTTCCGCCCGAGTTTGCAATTGAAAGTTTGTTAAGAGCAACAAACGCATTGTTTTCGCCAACAACAACTTCAGTGTCGGTTATGTTTTTGTATGGAACAATGTCGCTTTCAATAACAGTTCCTCCAAAAGTTATATCCTCTAGGTTCATATCAAGTTTTTCAAGAGGGCTTACAACAACAATTTTAAATTCTTTTGTTTTCCCGTCTGAAAGAACAACGGTTAAAGTTGAGGAGCCAACTCTTGTTGCTTCAATTTCAAATTTTCCATATGTATAGTTTTCGTCGCTTGCAAATTCAACAAGTTGTCCAATTGTTGCAATTTTTGAATTTGCAATTTTGATAACAGAATTTGAGCCAATTGTGAAGGTATTTGGGTCAATTGCGATGTATTTTGTAACTTTTTTCCCAATTTCAACAAAAATTGTTGTGGATTCAACTCTTGTTAAGATATTTTCGTCGTTCATTTCTGCAAGCGAAATACTCTTTGCGTTTGGATTTATAACAAAGTTCATTGTTGTTAACGCTCTTGAAGTTGAATCAACCGTGAATTTACAAAAGTCTGTTGCTTGCGCATACATTTTTGCTGCTTTATTCGTTCCAACAAGCGAATTATAGTTGGAATTTATGAACGCATAAAGTTTTGTTCCCGAAGAAATTGTTGCATAACGAATTCCATTTTGAACCGCTCCAACTGCATTTCCCTTTTGGTCGAAACCAAAAACGCAAACATAGCCCGTTCGGGTTGCATTAAGCTTGTAAAGAGAAATTGGAAGGTTTGAAAAATCTTCCGCCCAAATTGTTATTGTGTTTTCAGATGGCTTAATATTGCCTGGAAGAAGAGAAATTTCAATCAATTTCCCGTTTGAAAAGTTAATTGAGTTTTCAAAAACATCAATTTCGGTTGTTCCAGATTCTCCGTTAACTTCAACCGAAATAGGTTTGTTATAGGAGCTTAGGTTAAGTTTAACCGAGCTAACTGAATAGTCGTCCTGCCCCGCTTTAAATCCTTCATATGAAACTTTAAACGAAACAGCGTCAATTTTTCCTGCGTCATTTGAGTTTGCTTGAATTAAAAATTTATAAATGTGAATTTTTGAGGCTGCATCATAGGAATAGGCTGTTTGTTGGACGCTAAACTTTTCTTCGGTTGAAAAGAAAACTTTGTTAATATTTAAAGTTTCCGCTTCACTTCCCGCTTTAACAGCCAAAACAACTTCCTTGCTGTTAGGATATATTGATCCGTCAAGCTCACGAGGGAAAATTTCAATAAAATTTAAGATTTGTGAAGAGTTTTCAACTTTTTCAACAACTCTTTTCCCGTCAATTTGCATAACAACTTCAATTGGATTTAGAATTTTAACTTCAAATTCAGCTGAAATTTCCGAATTAAAAGCAGAAGTTGCTCTAATTGTTACGCTTGAAAGAGCGCAGTTGTTTGCAACAACAAGTTTTCCGTCTTGAATTTCGCAACCTTGCGAATTCCCAATAATTGAAAAAACCAAATCGCGTTGATTTGTTTCCGAAGGCATGAAATTCCAAATTTCTTCTTGCGCAAGATTAAGGCTTTCGCCAGTTATTGCGTAAAGTTTGTTAACATATTCGTTTTTAAGTTTAAGCCCAGTTATTGGCTGGACAACTTTAACGGTTAAAACAACTTTTGCCGAACCCTGCAAACTTGTTGCAACAATTCGAGCCGTTCCTCGTTTAAGACCCGTAACTGTTAGTTTTGTTTTTCCGTTGTTAAGATAACTTGATTCAAGGGAAACAATGTTCTTTTCGTTTTCTTCAACGCTGAAATTAACCTGACCACTTCCGTTGCCAAAGTTTTCAACCAAGAATTCAACATCTTTCGATTGTTTTTCTGTTCCAATAACAAGTTCAATTTCCAATTCGCTTGCCGAAATTGAAACTTTTGCATCTTGCTTCCCACAGGCCGCAAAAGTTACCCCCGCAACAAGAATTAAAACTAAACTGCACACAATCCCCAAAAATTTTCTCATTGTTTCCTCCGTGTTACTATTCCTAAAAAATAAATTTTTATTAGTTTCCCTTTAATAATTATATATAATAATGCATTTTGTGTCGAATTCAAAGCGATTTTATGCTTTTTTATGAATTTTTATATTTTTATAAATAAAAAAATAAAATAAAGCAGATTTGTTTTAATTATTTTGAATTTTAAAATTATTTTGTTAAAATATTTTTTGAGGTTTTTATGCAGCACATATTAAGCAAAATGAGAAAAGCAATTGAAACATACGATTTGATTGAGGAAGGCGACAAAGTTGCCGTTGGTGTTAGCGGCGGAAAGGACAGCCTTGTTTTGCTTAGCGCACTTGCAAGATTTCAAAAGTTTTCGTCAAAAAAATTTGAACTTATTGCCATCTCAATTGATCAAACAAATGGAGAAACAAATTTTGCTCCACTTGAGAATTTTTGCAAAGATCTTGACGTTAAACTCCACATTATTAAAACCGATATTTTTGATGTTGTTTTTAACATAAGAAAAGAGAGCAACCCTTGTAGTTTATGCGCAAAACTGCGTCGTGGAAACCTTAACAGCGCAGCAAAAAATTTGGGGTGTAATAAGGTTGCTTTGGCGCACCACAGCGACGATCTTATTGAAACTTTTTTTCTTTCCCTTTTCTATGAGGGAAGGCTTAACACTTTCATGCCAAAAACCTATCTTTCAAACACGGATATAACCTCAATTCGTCCTCTTATTTTTGTTGACGAAAAAGCAATTATTGAGGTGTCGAAAACCTACCCAATAATTAAGAACATTTGCCCTGCTAACCACCACACAAAACGCGAAGAAATTAAGCTGTTTTTGGCGGATTTAGAACGAAAAATGCCCGATGTTAAAAAGCAAATTTTAAATGCAATAATAAACCCTGAAAGATATAATTTATTTGATAAAATAATTGCAAAAAAATAATTTTTTAATCATTTTTTTTCGATTTTTTTACTATTTTTTTTGAATTTTTTATTATTTTTTTCGAATTTATTTTTATTTTTTAATTTAATTTATTTTTTTTGATTTATAATTTATTTTTTGCTTGTTTTTTTAAGAAAAAGTGGTTTGAAATTGCTTGTTTTTATGTCTTGACAAGTAACATTTTAAGATTTATAATTATAGTAACAAAGGAGGGAAATATGGCAAGAAAACCAGTTGACCAAGCAAAGGCAAAAAAGAAATTTTATAAAGATGTTGAAGCAACAGATCTTAAAAACACCTACTCAACAACGGGGAAACTTTTTGAAATAACAGAAAATGCAATTCGTTTCACCTATCTTCCACTTATGCTTTTGTCTTTTGCATTTGCTTTTGTTCCAGTTCTTGGAATTCTTTTCCCAGCTCTTTTAATTTTTAACTACACAATTTCAAAGGTTATTTCAAATTCTTTTAAAGACGATTTTAAAGACGCGGGCGACCTTGTTGGCAAAGCGGATAAGGAAAAAGAAATAAACGATTATATTACTGCAACCGAAAAAATTTCTGTTCTTCAACAAGAACTTTTCGATTTGAAATGTCAAAATGAAGGGCTTATGCCAATTCCTAAAAAAGAAAATAAAGAGCAACAAAACGCTCAATCAACACAACAAAATGTTCAAGCGCAAAAGCAAAACAAACAAGAGAAAAAAGAAACTCAACAGGAGATGTAAGTTTTTAAGAAAAAACAACAAACAAGCGATTTTTCGCTTGTTTTTTTATTTATTTTCGATGCGGGATTTGGCAAGATAAATTCTTCATCAAAATCAATTTTTCGCTTCCTAGCGCAAAATACAGGGCTTTATTTGCGTGCTTTAAATTAAAGTTTAAAAAGTTTTAAAAAATGTTTGTTTATTTATATATATTATGTTATAATCTTATTACTTTATATAAGGAAGGAGAGAAATGGAAGAACAAGAAATTGATTTAATGAAATCAAACAAGTATGACGAGAGCGATATTCAAGTTCTTGAAGGTCTTGATCCTGTTAGAAAAAGACCTGGGATGTATATTGGCTCAACAGACGAACGCGGGCTTCACCATCTTATTGTTGAAGTTGTTGATAACAGTATCGACGAAGCGTTGGCAGGCTACTGCACAAAAATTGAAGTTACACTTAACGAAGACGGATCGTGCTCTGTTTTGGATAACGGACGTGGAATTCCAACGGGAATTCACAAAACAGAACATAAAAGTGCTGTTGAAGTTGTTTTAACTAAACTTCACGCTGGCGGAAAGTTTGGCGGCGAAGGCTATAAAATTTCGGGAGGACTTCATGGCGTTGGTCTTTCCTGCGTTAACGCGCTTTCGGAATGGCTTAAAGTTGATGTTTTTCAAAACGGATATCACTACTACATTGGCTTCTCGCGCGGTGTTCCAGACTGCTCTTTGCAACAACTTGAAAAGGTTGACCGTCGCGGAACTCTTGTAACATTCATGCCAGATGTTGAAATTTTTGAAACACTTGACTTCAACTATGAAACTCTTAGAACAAGATTCAGAGAAATTGCCTTCTTGAACAAAGGGCTTGTTATTTCTTTGGAAGATAAACGTGAAGGACGCGAAAGAAAAGATGTTTTCGAGTTTAAAGGCGGAATTGTTGAATTTGTTGAATATCTTAACAAAAACAAGGAACAACTCTTCCCAACTCCAATCTATTTCAACAAAATTAACCAAACAAATGAAATTGAAGTTTGCTTCCAATATAACGATAGCTACAGCGAAATGATTCACGCATACGCAAACAACATTAACACTGAAGAAGGCGGAACTCACCTTGTTGGTTTTAAAAATGCGTTAACAAAAGTTATTAACGAATATGGCCAAAAGAACAAAATCTTGAAAGAAAGCGAAAAACTTTCGGGCGACGACGTTCGCGAGGGAATAACCGCAATCATAAGCGTTAAACTTATGAACCCTCAATTCGAAGGACAAACAAAAACAAAACTTGGAAACAGCGAAATTAGAACAGCAGTTGAAAAAGCAATGCAAGATTGCTTTGGCGAATATTTGGAAGAACACCCAAAAGAAGCGCGCGACCTTGTTTTAAAATGTATCTCAGCGCAACGTGCAAGAGATGCAGCAAGAAATGCGCGTGACCTTGCAAGAAGAAAAGGTGTTTTGGAATCGACAACTCTTCCAGGAAAACTTGCCGACTGCTCCGAAAAAGACCCTAAATTCTGTGAAATCTACCTTGTTGAGGGCGATTCGGCTGGTGGAACAGCAAAACAAGGACGTGACAGACGTTTCCAAGCAATTTTGCCACTTCGCGGAAAAATTCTTAACGTTGAAAAAGCAAGACTTAATCGCGTTTTGGAAAACGCAGAAATTAAAGCAATGATAACAGCATTCGGCTGCGGAATTGGAACAGAATTTAACGAAGAAAAACTTCGTTATAACAAAATCATTTGCATGACCGATGCCGATGTTGACGGTGCTCACATCAGAATCTTAATGTTAACTTTCTTCTTCCGTTTCATGCGCCCATTAATTGAAAACGGCCATGTTTACGCTGCTCAACCACCTCTTTACAAAGTTACAAGAGGAAAAGATGAAAAGTATTTCTATTCCGACAAAGACTTGGAAGAAAACCTTGAAACAGAGGGAAGAAAAGGAATTACAATTCAAAGATATAAAGGTCTTGGAGAAATGACCGCAAATCAACTTTGGGAAACAACAATGGATCCTGAAAGAAGAATTTTGGTTCAAATGACAATGCAAGACGCCGTTGAGGCAGACGCCCTCTTTAACATGCTTATGGGCGAAGACGCCGACCAAAGAAGAACATTCATTGAAGAAAATGCAAAACTTGTTACAAATTTGGACGTTTAGACGGAGAAAGCAATGGAAAACAAATTTGTTATTGAAACTGAAAGATTGATTTTAAGACATCTTCAAGAAGGCGACGCCGAAGATATGTATAAAAACTATTGTTCAAAAGACAAGGTTACAGAAAACTTAATTTGGCAAACTCACCCAAATCTTGAAGCAACAAAGCAATATCTTCAAACAGTTTTAGAAGATTATGCCGCGGGGCTTGCAGATTTCCGCTTTGGAATTGTTTGGAAAGAAACAAACGAAGTTATTGGTGTTATCGACTATATGAAACGCCGCGATTTCATCTATGAAATTGGCTGGGTTCTTAGCGATGAATATTGGGGAAGAGGAATTATGCCAGAAGCAGCAAAAGCAACTCTTCAATTAGTTTTCGATTCGGGAGTTGTTCGAATTCAAGCAAAACACTTTGTTGGAAACGAAAAAAGCGGCCGCGCTATGCAAAAAATTGGCATGACCCACGAAGGAACATTAAGATGTTTCGGACAAGACGGACATGGCAGAATTCGCGACACCGAGATGTATTCAATAATCAATCCAAAATACACTAATCAAATGACACAAAATAAAGAAAATGAGGTGAAAGAATGAAAGACGAAAAGAAAAAGGGTCTTGAAGAGATTTTCAAAGACACAAAAGTCGTTAAAGTTGAAGTTAACGACGAACTTAAAAAGTCGTTTATTTCTTATGCTATGGCTGTTAACGTTTCGCGTGCAATTCCAGATGTTCGCGACGGATTAAAGCCAGTTCACAGAAGAATTTTATATTCAATGGGCGAACTTAACTTGTTTAACGACAAGCCATACAGAAAATCAGCCAGAATTGTTGGTGAAGTTATGGGAAAATATCACCCACATGGCGACAGTTCTGTTTATGATGCTCTTGTTCGTTTAGCACAAGATTTCTCAATTGGCTGCCCTCTTGTTGACGGCCACGGAAACTTTGGTTCTGTTGACGGCGACAGCCCTGCCGCAATGCGTTACACAGAAGCGCGTCTTTCAAAAATTGCCGGGCTTATGCTTGAAGACATCGACAAAAACACCGTTGATTTCTATCCAAACTTCGACGACACGCTTATGCAACCTTCGGTTTTGCCTTCGAAGTTCCCTAACCTTTTGGTTAACGGCGCAGACGGAATTGCTGTTGGAATGGCAACAAACATTCCTCCACACAACCTTGCAGAAGTTATTTCTGGCGTTCAAGCGTTAATTGCAAACCCAGACATTGAAATTGACGACCTTATTAGAATTATTCCTGCCCCAGATTTCCCAACCGGCGGAATTATCATGGGACGTGCAGCAATTAAACACGCATATAAAACAGGAAAAGGCGGGATTGTTGTTCGCGGCAAAGCAGAAATTGAAGAAACAGAAAGCGGAAGACACAGAATTATTGTTACTGAACTTCCATATCAAGTTAACAAAGCGCGCCTTATAATCCAAATGGCAGACCTTGTTAAGAACAAAAAGATTGAAGGAATTGCGGACATTAAGGAAGAATCCGACCGTGACGGAATGAGAATTGTTATCGACCTTAAACGCGATGCAAATCCACAAGTTGTTTTAAACATGCTTTACAAACACACCCAACTCCAAGTTAGCGACGGAATTATTTTCCTTGCCCTTGTTGACGGAACTCCAAGAATTTTGAACTTGAAAGAGATGTTATATTACTATCTTGAACACCAAAAAGAAGTTTTAACAAGAAAAACTCAATTCGACCTTGGAAAAGCACTTGAAAGAGAACACATTGTTAAAGGTCTTGTTATTGCCCTTGCAAACATCGACGAGGTTGTTCAAATTATTAAAACATCTTCCGACAAGCAAGACGCAGTTACAAAACTTATGGAAAACTTTGAACTTTCCGATAAACAAGCAAATGCAATTTTGGAAATGAAACTTGCAAGATTAACAAGCCTTGAAGTTACAAAACTTAAAGAAGAACTTGAAGAACTTGAAGCTTTAATTGCAGATTTGAATGACATTTTGGCAAAACCACAAAGAGTTCTTCAAATCATCAATGACTATCTTGAAAACGTTAAAACCCAATTTGGAACTCCAAGAAAAACAGAAATCAGCATGGAAGTTGGAAACATCGACAACGAAGATTTAATTGAAAAAGAAGATGTTGTTATTTCCTTAACCCACGGCGGATATGTTAAGAGAATGAGTGTTAGCGAATATCACGCACAAAAACGCGGCGGAGTTGGAATTTCAGCTCATAAAACAAAAGAAGAAGATTTCGTTGAGAGAATTTTAATAACAAGCACCCACAGCGACTTATTGTTCTTCACAAACTTTGGAAAGGTTTATTCAATTCGTGCATACGAGGTTCCAGAGGCACAACGTCAGGCAAAAGGCCGCGCAGTTATCAACCTTCTTCCACTTATGCAAGACGAAAAAGTTGAAGCGCTTCTCTCCTTTGAAAAAGGACAAGAAGGAAACCTTATTATTGCAACAAGAAACGGCTTAATTAAGAAAACAGACCTTAAAGAATTTGCAAGCATCATGAAAAGCGGAAAAATTGCAATCAAGCTTGTTGAAGGCGATAAACTTATTAACGTTGGCTTAACAAGCGGAGATAACGAAATTTTGGTTGCTTCAAACAAAGGAAAATGCATTAAGTTCAACGAAAAGAATGTTCGCCCAATGGGAAGAACTTCGCAAGGTGTTCGCTCAATGAAACTCGACAGCGACGACTACATTGTTGATATGGCAATCTTAAACCCAGACACACAACTTATAACAATAACCGAAAACGGATTTGGAAAGAGAACTAACCCAGAAGACTATCGTCTTCAAACCCGCGGCGGAAAAGGAATTAAAGCCGGAAACTTTAACGAAAAAACAGGAAAACTTGTTGCACTTAAAGTTGTTAACGAAGAAGAAGATTTAATGCTTATTTCCGACAACGGCGTTATCATAAGAATGGCAGCAGCCGATGTTAGAATGGTTGGAAGAAGTTCTCTTGGCGTTAAAGTTATGAGACTTCGCCCAGGCGCAAAGATTGTTAGCGTTGCAACAACAGAACACATTGACGACGAAGAAAGTCCAATGGGAACAGAAAATGTTGAAGATGTTTCAACTCTTTCAACAGAAGACATTGAATATGCACAGCAAGAAGCGCCAATTGAAAACGGCGAGGGCGAAGATGAGCAATAAAAATCGCGAACTTCTCGCTTTGGTATCGGCCATAATTGGAACATATAGCGAGTTTAATCCCTACGACTATGTTGACTTTAAAGCAGTTTCAAATTCCTCACCTTTAAAAGTTAACTTTCAAAATCGTTCAAAAAAAGAAATTTTGAAAACGGAAAACAAAAAATTTGGAAGTTTTCCAAAAAACAAAAACTTTAAAACATCTTCGTTTAATCGAACCGCAGATGACATTAGAGAATTATAAAAACAAAAGCGCACCTTTCTTGGTGCGTTTTTCTATATTAAAAAACTCTCACGCCGCAAATCAACAGCTGCCCATGAGAGTTTTGTTTATTATTAAGCTTTAATTTTCCCAACCTCTTCCAAAAGAAGTTCTTTTTCGTTTCGAATTGCCCCGTCGAAAACCTTGCTAAGAAGTTCGGTTAAAATAACTTTATAATACTTATCTTTAATTTTTGGATATTTTGTTTTGATGTCAAGCCCGTTAATTTTCAAATCCTTTAGACGAATTGGAATTTTGTTGTTTTTAAGATAATTATAGAAGAAATCATATTTTTTATAGATTTTTTTCGATTTTTTCTCTAATAATTCCGAAATTATTGCAAAATCTTCAAAATATTCAATAAAGAATTCTTTATTTTCGGTTTTTGCAAGAGCGTCATAATAGCCGCAAACAATGTGCCTATAATATTCAATTTTTGTTTCTGGAAAACAAAGTCCAAACCTTCCAAGAAGTTGATTAACAAGTTCCGCATGGTCTTCTTTTTTATATTTTGAACTTGAAATAATGTCAATCAAAAGAGCAACAAATCTTGCCTCTGGTTTAACTTTTTTAACAAGATTAAAACGAACCCTTAGAACTGGACTGTTATAATATTTCCAAAGCCTTAACATATTAAAAACTTGAAGACCAAACAAATAGGAATTTGGCTTGCTAACTTTATATCTTTTTGGCGAGTTTAAAATTAAGTTTAGTTCGGCAAATTTGCGTGCGCCCGAAATATCATTAAGATTTTCGCGCATTTCATATGCCGTAACCATTGTTTCGCCTTGAATTGAAAATCCAAGTTCGCTTGCAATTCGAACCATTCTTAAAATTCGAAGTCCGTCATTTCCAAAAACATATGCTGGCGTTTCAACCGCGCGAATAAGTTTTCGTTTAACATCACGAATTCCGTCATAGAAATCAACGAACTTATCTTTTAAGATGTTATAGTAGATTGCGTTAACTGTGAAATCGCGACGTTTTGCGTCCTCGCGAATGTCGGTTATAAATTCAACATTTGAAGGAACGTGCTCGCCCCCTTCAGCATATTCTTCTTTTCTAAATGTTGTGTGTTCCCATTTTTCTTCGCCAAGCGAAATAACAAGAGTTCCAAGTTTTTTTGAAGTTTCTTTAACTTCATATTTTGTTCCAAACAAAACCTCTTTAACCTCGTCGTTTGTAAGCTTACTTGCAAGGTCAATGTCTGTTTCATAAATTCCTAAAAGAGCATTTCGAACATATCCACCAACAATATAAAGTTCGCCTTTCTTCTTAAAAAGTCTTGCAAGTTTCAGTAAGTTAGGTGTTATATGATCCTTCATTTTTTTGCTCCTTTATATTAAAAATTTATGATTTTAAGGTTAAATTTAAGTTTTTTCGATAAAATTTATCGTTATTTAACAATTTTAACATCTTTTTCGCCATCTTCGAATTCAAGCGAAACAATTGAGCCAACGGCTTTAATATCAACTTCACAGGCTTTAACAAAATCGCCATAGCCAACAAGTGTTACCTTTGAAAGTTCCTCTTTAAGCGAAAGGTTATTTTCCGATTTGAATGCGCGAATTTTTGAAACAATTTGCGCAACCTCGTCGCCATTTTCAACAGTTTCGGCGTCAATTTCTTCGTCGATTGGAGTAAGTTGTGTTAAATGAATTGATTTTTCGCCTTCAATTTCGCGGAAATATGCTTGATAAATCTCTTCCGTTATATGTGGCAAATAGATTGCAAAAAGTTTAAGCATTCCAAGAAGAACATTATATGAAGCAAATTTTGCGCTGTTTGTTGCGTCCAAACCATAAATGTCTGGATTATAAAGTCTTTTCTTTGCAATTTCAATATAATTATCGCAGAAATTCCAGAAGAATTTTTCAAGTTCGCCAATTGCAAGACCAATTTCATATTTTTCAAAATAATCTTTAAATTTGCGTTGCATTTGATTAAATTTCCCAATAATCCATTTATCCATTGGAAGAAGGTCAATTTTTTCTGGTTTATATTCGCCAAGAAGAGAAAGAACAAAGCGGGATGCATTCCAAACTTTGTTAACAAGTTTTGTGCCATTTTTGAATTCTTCGTCCGTGAAAATAATGTCACGACCAAGGCTTCCAGTGCTTGCCCAATAACGAGTTACATCGGCAGATTTTTCTTTAATCAAAGTTTCTGGCGACATTTTGGAGTTAGATTTGCTCTTTGAAATTTTTTCGTCCTTGTTTGCCATAACAAACCCAGAAATCATAACATTTTTCCATGGCAAAGAGTTTGAATGATAGAGGGATTTTGCAATTGTGTAGAAGTCCCAAGTTCTAATAATGTCGTGAGCATTTGGACGAAGGCTCATTGGCATCATTTTTTCATAGAATTTTTCGTCTGTTCCCCATTTGCAGTTGATTTGAGGAGTTATTGACGAAGTTTGCCATGTGTCGAAAATGTCTGTTTCAGGGCGGAAAGATGTGCTTCCGCATTTAGGACAAGCATGTTTTGGCGAAGAAACAAGAGGGTTAACAGGAAGATCTTGCTCGTCTGGCAAAATTATTTCGCCACATTTTTCGCAATACCAAACAGGAATTGGAACGCCAAAATATCTTTGACGAGAAATGCACCAATCACGGTCGACATTTTCAACCCAATTTGTGTAGCGGCTTTTCATAAATTCTGGGAACCATTTAATTTGTTCTCCGCGTTTTAAAAATTCTTCTTTATGGTCAACAAGTTTAATAAACCATTGTTTTTTGATGTTAATTTCCATTGGTGTTCCACAGCGTTCGTGGGTTGCAACAGCATGAACAAGTGGTTCTTGTTTTAAAAGAAGACCTGCTTCTTTAAGGTCGGCAATAACAGCCTCTCTTGCAGCCTTAACCTTCATTCCTTCATATTTCCCAGCAAGCGCTGTCATTCTTCCGCCGTCGTCAATTGCAACTTTAACAGGGAGATTATGTGATTGTTGCCAGAAAAGGTCGGTTTCGTCGCCATATGTGCAGCACATAACAACGCCTGTTCCTTTGTCGATTGCTGCTTTGTCGTCGGTTAAAACTTCAACTTCAAAGTTATAGAGAGGAACAATAACCTTTTTGCCAACATATTTTTTATATCTTTCGTCGTTTGGGTTAACAAAAACGCAAACGCACGCGCAAAGCATTTCAGGACGCGTTGTTGCAATTTCCAAATAATTATTTTCGCCAGCAATGTTAAATTTCAAATGATTAAAAGAGCTTTCAATATCTTTGCTTTCAAGTTCTGCTTGCGCAATTGAAATTCGACATTCTGGGCACCAAATTGCAGGGCGCTCGCCATAATATGCCTCGCCCGCTTTAACAAGTTCGAGAAAAGATTTTTGAGAAATCTTTTGAACTTCTGGGCTAACAGTTGAATAGCAAAGCGAGAAATCTGCACTGTTTCCTGCGGCGATAAACAAATTGCGAAAATCTTGTTCATATTTTTTTGCAACTTCCATACATTTATCGCGGAATTCTTCTCTTGAAACTTCGTGCGCTTTAATTCCAAATTCTTTTTCAACAAGGCGTTCGGTTGGAAGTCCATTATCATCGAAGCCAAAAGGATAGAAAACATTATATCCCGTCATTCTTTTATATCTTGCAACAAACTCCGCTTGACTATAAGAAAAAATATGTCCAATGTGAATTTTCCCGCTTACTGTTGGAGGCGGAGTGTCGATTGAAAAAGTTTCTTTATTTGAAGAAGGATTAAATTTATAAATTCCTTCGTCTTGCCAGAATTTTTGCCATTTAGGTTCACTTTCCAAAAAATTATATCTATTGTCTAACATTTTTGCCCTCGTAAAAAATTTGCACCTCAAAATTAGTGCAAAATTATTATACTTTCCACGAGTGATTTAGTCAAATGTTTTTTCCCATTTATGTTTGTTTTTATTATAACTATATGATACAATACAAATATCCCAGAGTTCAAGGAGGAACAATTATGGAAAGAAAAAGGCTTAAAATTTTAAATTTAATCGACACTTATTTCCCTGTTGTTGGCGGAATTAGCACAGTTGTTGATAGAAGCAGCATTGCTCTTAGCAAATATGCCGATGTTACAGTTGGAACAGTTAAGGCAAAAAACTACACCGACCCAGAGCGTCCATACAAAATTTTAAGATGTAAAGGATATAACAACGCAATAACATCTGATGGCTTGGCATATCCTGGCTTAGACAAAAAGTTTAGAAAAGAAGTTGAAGAAGGCGGCTATGACATTATCCACTGCCATTCCCCAGCAAACCTTATGAACTATGCATTTAAAGTTGGAAAAAAACTTAACATTCCAGTTGTTGCAACAGTCCACAGTATTTTTAAACCAGATGTTAAACACTATGTTCGAAGCGAACACATTGCAAATTTAATCACATCACACTTTATGAAAAAAACAAACAAGGCCGACTATGTTTGGGCGGTTACTGGATATTGCCGCGATTACGTTCGTCCATTTGGAGTTACAAAAGATGTTACAGTTATGAATAATGCAATTGAATTTGTTGCCCCATCAAACACAGAGGAACTTGAAGAAAGAATTAACAAGTTACACAACATTTCAAAAGACACCTTTGTTATGACATTTGTTTCAAGAATGGTTAAAGTTAAAAATGTTGACCTCATTATTGACGCAATGAACCTTTTGAAAGACAAAAACTTGAATCTTAAAATTTTCCTTGTTGGCGACGGCGACTACTTTAAAAAGACGCAAGCAAGAGTTAAAAAACTTGGGCTTGAAAACTATATAATTATGACCGGAATGGTTAAAGACCGCGATCTTCTTGCCGCTTACTATGCGCGCGCAAATCTTGTTCTTTTCCCTTCCTACATGGATTCCGCAGGGCTCATTCAAGTTGAAGCAGCGGCATATTCAAAACCAACTCTAGTTATTAAAAATATGGCGCCAGCAGAAAAAATGACCGATATGGTTAACGGGCTTATTGCAGATAATGAGCCTCAAAGCTATGCCAACAAAATGCTTTGGGCTTATGAAAACAAGGAAAAACTTGTTGAAATTGGAAAGCAAGCTTATAAAACACTCTATCGTGTTTACAGCGATAAAGCGGTTACAGACGAAATTCTTGAAACATACTATCGAATTATCGACGACTATAAACAAAAACACAAAACGGAGAAAGGCGCATGAAAAAAAGAGTTTTAATAACTTTTGTTGAGGCTGGGCAAGGACACATCGTAACAGCTGAAGCAATTGCAAACGGGCTTGAAAAACTTTATGGTGATTCCGTTGAAGTAATTCGCGACTATATCTTCCGCGACAGTGGCGATAAGGATTTGATTAAATATGAAAAATTCTTAGTTAAAGAAGTTAAAAGATCGAATAAAAACCCTCTCCACCTTGGCTTTCAATGTGTTGCAATGAAACTGTTTACGGAAGTTGGAACTCTTAATTTCACCTACAACACCGTCTTTAGAAAAGTTAAAAACAAAATAATTAAACATTTCGAAGAAATTAACCCAGATGTTATTGTTTCAACTCATTTTTGCCCAAGTCATTTTGCAGCATGCGCAAAGAAAAAAGGCAAACTTCAAAACACAAAAATTGTAACCTACGACCCAGACCCAAATGTTCACGGCTGGTGGACACGCGAGGGAGATTTGTTTATAACAAACAACGATAAAGCAACAGAGGAAGCAATTTCAAAAAAGCATTTCAAAAAAGAAACAGTTAAACAAGTTAATTTCATAACAAGAGAATCGGTTGTTAACACAACAGAAAGCAAAGATTTCTACCGAGAAAAATATGGTTTTCCAAAAGACAATTTCACGGTTGTTCTTGCCGATGGTGCTTATGCAAGCGCAAATCTTGAGAGGTTCACCGACGAGCTTTTGAAATCCAACATAAATTTAACAATCATTCCAATTGCCGGGAAAAACGAAAAAGTTTTGGCTAAGTATAACTCTCTTAAAGACAAAACGAAACCCAACATTGTTCTTCGCCCTTTCCCTTTTGTTAGCGATGTTCAAGAGATATACAAAGCAGCAGATTTGTTTATAACAAAAGCAGGGCCAAATGCAATTTTAGACAGCATTTTTATGGGAACTCCTGTTTTAACAAACTTTTATAGCGGACCAATTGAAAAAGCAACAAATGATTTGTTTGTTAACCACTATAAAGTTGGGTTATTCTGTAAAGATGCAAAAAAAGCAAAACTTCTTGTTGAAGATTTTGCAAACAACAAAGAAAAATTAAAGCCATATATTGAAAACACAAAACATTTTAACCCTCAACAAAACGGCGCAGACGAAATTGCAAAAATCATTGCAGAGTTATAAAAAACAAGGCAAATTGCCTTGTTTTTTTATCCTCTATTTCCTGGAATTTTTTCGTTTATTTGAAGTTCAAAAGTAATGTTTCCTTTTGTAACAACAGCAACGGAATATTTTATTGTTCGATTTTTCGGCGTTGTTATTGCCCCTTTTTGATAGTAGTTATAAAACTCAAAAGTATACCCCGTTTCTTCCGATGAAGACGTTACGTCAACACCATATGAAATTGAATTGTTATCTTCAAAATATTTTCGCGTGTAAATTGTAAGGCCTTTTTCAAGAGGTTTGTTCGATTTTGTTAAAACGAAACCAACGCTTGTTTGCCCGCTTTGGCGGGCGTGTTTAACAATAATTTCTCCCGCAGAATCGGCTTGTTTTGTTGCAGTTGCCCCCTCTTTTTCATGAAAAACGCCAACCTCACCAATACTAACGCTTCCCGCTTCTTTGAAAACGCGAATTGAATAGTTCCTTTTGCCCGCCTCAATCTTAGTTATTCCGCCCTTTGCTTCGGCATAGAGAACAGGAAGTGCAACATACATTTTCGCGTCTTCAAATTTCCAAATTGGAACTTCCAAGAAGTTGTTATTGCCAACGCTGAAACGGAAAATCTTTTCTTTTTTGTAAATAACATTGTTAATTGTTATTGCTGTTAAATCTTGCTCTTCATCGTCGCTAATTTCCAAATAGAAATTTTCGTTTGTTGGCTGAATTAACTCTGCCCCTTCCTCTTTGTTGTAGAACGCAGAAACAAGTTTCGTTGAAAGTGCGGCGCAAGTTTCAACTTCGTTTCGAATAACTGTAAGTTTCGTGCAACCAACAATTAAACAAGCAAAAATCATAACAAAAGACATTAAAAAAACTGGGGTTTTTTTCATATAGAAATTGTTTCCAGTTTTATTTAATCTTAAACATTAAATTTTTGTTAAAAGGAAAAGCAGCAAGCAAGGATTTTTGCATCTCTTAATCGTTTTCTTTTCGCACGTTTTTGAAGGATAAAACGGCGCGGGAACAACAACTGTTTTTGGCAAAACAGAAAGTTCAAAAACGTTGCTGTAATATGTTTTTGAAACCCCGCTTTCTTTGCTTATTAAAACCGATTGAAATTTTAAAACTTTTGCCATTATAAAACCCTAACATCAAAACTTACTTTAATTGATTTGTTAACGTCAAGTTCTTCCAAATTAAATCCCGTGTTTGGATTGTAATTTGGCATTGAAACATCGTTAACCTTAACCGAATTTTCAACAAATTCTGTTCCTTCTGGGAGTTCGTCTTTGAAGAAGAGGTTGGTGTTTTTAACCGTTCCATTGTTTGTTATAACATTATCAAAACTTACAATTTGCCCAGAAATAACCGCATTTTTTGATGCTGTTTTAACGATTTCAATTGTTCCCTTAATAATTTGAATTTCAACAGTGTTTGAGTTTTCAACAAGATTGGAAACTTCGTTAACCGAATAGGTTATTTCTGAAGTCACAGTCACATTATCTTCGCGAGGGGCAGCATCGATAAAGAGAATATAAGCAATTTCTGCTGTTCCTCCCAGTTTTGAAATTGGGCTTGAAAGGGTTATTCCAATTCTTGGATTTTCGTCTTCAAATGGAACACCGTTAATTGTTAATGAAAGAGGCTTAAACGAACCACCTCGAGAAATTACATCTTTAATTTTAACATTTTCAACATCATATTCGCTGTTATTCGTTAGTTTAAGTGTAATTTTAATTTCATCTCTTGGAATGCCAAAATTCTTTTCCGCGCTTTTTTCTTTAAGAAAAGATGTTGTCAAATTTTCGGTTGTTGAAACGTTACTTTTAACATCAATTTCCTTTTGCGAACCGTCTGGAAGGCTATATTTGGAAATTAAAGACGAAATATTTTCAATTTTTGCCATAAATTCTCCTTTGTGCCGCTCTAATTCCAATATATGATCAAAATTTATATTTGTTAATTTTAAAAGATTAAAATGTATTTGAGAAAAATCTTTAATGTGATATATTTGTTAATGTAATTTACATTAAAAGGAAACACATTATGGAAAAACAAAAAGTTATTATCGACACAGACCCTGGCGTTGACGACAGCGCCGCAATAATCCTTTCTTTATATGATGAGTTTTTGGACATCGTTTTAATAACAAGCGTAAGCGGAAATGTTGGGATTGACTTAACAACAAGAAACGCTCTTCACCTTCTTGAAAAATATGACAGAACCGAAATCCCTCTTGCGCGCGGGGCTGAAAAACCAATGAAACGCAAGCCAAAAGATGCAACATATATCCACCAAAAATCTGGAATGGGCGGGTATGTTCCCCCAGAAACAGTTCAAACAAAACCAATTGAACAAGACGCTGTTGAAGCAATGTATGAAAAAATTAAAAAATATCCTGGCGAAATTAAAATTATTGCTCTTGGCCCTCACACAAATCTTGGGAACCTTCTTGTTAAACATCCAGACGTTAAAGATATGATTTCACACATATACTGCGAAGGCTGCTCTTTAAATGGATATGAGAACGACGACAAGCGCTGGGCAAACCATCTTTCGTTTAATGTTTCAAGCGACCCAGAGGCATTCTATATAACAACCCACAGCGGAATTCCTCTTTCAATTGTTCCTTCAAAAATGGGACGCGAACTTGCAAATTTCACGGAAGAACAAATTGAAGAAATGGGAAAAATTAACGACACAGGCAAATTCCTTGCAACAATGTATAAAGGTTATTGGGAAAGATTCTACACAGATAAACGAATTGCAACCAACGACACTTGCGCTGTTTTAATGTGCCGAAATCCATCGCTTTTTAAAACCGAGAAAATTTCAATTGACGTTGACCTTAACGAAGTTCCAGGCAAAACAACAATTCATAAAGATGAAAACAGCAAAGTTGAACTTGCTGTTGGCGTTGATAAAGAAAAAATGCACAAATTTTATTTCGACGCAATTAGAAAACTAGACCGCTTTAAATTTTAACCGCATCAAACAAACAAACAAACAAACAAACAAACAATCAATCAATCAAACAATCAATCAATCAATCAATCAATCAAACAAACAATCAATCAAACAAACATTCAATCAAACAAACATTCAATCAAACACTGCTCTAATAAAAAGCGGTGTTTTTTTGCCAATTTAACTATGTTTTAATAAAATTTATGAAATTATTTAAAACAAGTTGCATCTGTCAAGCCCAAAAACAACAGGGAAAATTTCAGACTTAATTTGAAAATTCTTTGTTAAACCGAGCGCAAATCGAACAAACTCTTGTTTTGAAAAGGTTGCACTAATTTTTGCGCTTCTTGCCAAATTCTTAATTTCAAATTTGCCATTCAAAACCGAAATTTGAATAATCTCGTTTCCAATTTGATAAACTTCTTTTGCATTTTTAAATTCTCGGAATTTACAATTTATCGCGAAAAGCATTTCAAGAAATTTCTTTGTGTCATAAACTTTAAAATGCAATTCATCTGTTAAGGAAACTTGTTGTGCAATTTTGTCAAACGCGGCGCACAAATTAGTGTGGAGAGGGTTTACAACAATTTTTAACTCTTCAAAGTTTAATTGCGAAATAATTTGATAAATAATATTTTCAAGTGCGTCCAATTTAGATGTGAAAAATTCAATAATTTCGCCTTTTTTAAGCGCAAAATAGCCAATAAATTGTTTTTTGTCAAAAATTGTGTAAACTTGGCAACGATAGTCCGACAAGCATTCAATAAAGGTTTCCTTTTCCCTCAAGTTGAAAATTTGCGAATTTTTATAAAGTTCAAACATATTTCCAATGAAGGCGACAATAATGCAGAATTTCTGGAGCAAAAGTTTGCAACAAAAGAATTTTATATAGTTTGCAATTTTCCCTTTTTTATAGAGTTATTTAAAATAAATATACAAATTCCGAAGATTAGCATTATAACAACCACTGTTGTTCTTGATGTTTTATCTTAATTTTTCACTTTTGTATATTTTCTTGCAAAGCGGCGTTTTCTGCAAAAAGTTTTTTAGCAACTGGCAAATCTGCTTTTGCCCAATCGAGTTTGAGCAAGTCTTTCTTTTGAACCCATTTGATTGCTTTATGGACATTCATTGCCATATGGTTGCCATTAAACTTGCATTTATATAGCGACATAGACAAATGAAAATCTGGATAGTCGTGTTCAACTTGGTAATAAAAATTGCCAATGTTAACGTTTATATCAAGTTCTTCGCTAAGTTCTCTTGCAAGGGTTTGGCGCTTTGTTTCGCCTTCTTCAATTTTTCCGCCAGGAAACTCCCAAACAAAGGAAACATAATCGTATTTTCCTTGATCGCGCAAGGTGCACAAAATTTCCCCTTTTTGATTTTCAATAATGCCGGCAACTGTTGTAACTAATTTCTTTTCCATAAGTTTTCTCCTTTTCTGCTATAAGCATATCATAGTTTTTTCTAGTTGTCAATAGTTTTTATAAGTTTTTTTAAGTTTTTCGCAAATACTGTTAGTTTTTTATAGTTATGCCTAAAAACTTGATTATTTTTTGGTGATATGATAAAATAATAAATATGGATATGGTTAGTGAATTTGAGAAGTTAAAAAAACGCGTTGAATTTTTGGAGAGCATCGTTTTGCAAAACAATAAAAAGACAGAAGAACCCAACCCAAAGCGCGACAAAACCAGATTTATGATGGATAACAAAATTTATCCTAAGAACCGTTTTGTTTTGGCTGTGGTTGAAAAATATATCAAGCAAAACAATCCAACCTACAGCGAACTTGCTGGCATATTTGACAAATCAATTCAAGGCTCTCTTAATGTTGTTCTCTTAAAAAATCAAGCCGAAAACATAAAAGACAGCAAGAAGAGATATTTTATGGATTCGCCGTTTAAATTAAAGGACGGCAACACGATTGTTGTTTGCACTCAATGGGGAATATTCAACATTATGAAATTTGAAAAAGTTGCAGCCAATCTTGGGTTTAAGTTTGATAAGATATAGATAAACGTTGGATATTTGAGCCCAGCGGAATATCAATAAATATTTTGGCAAAATATAACACATAGATTGCAATATAAGCATCGGATAAACAGATTGTATAGTAAAAAAATGCAACCAAAAAAGACTGCAAATTTGCAGTCTTTTTTATGATTTACATTTTATATGATTGTAACAGAGAATGGCACTGTTTTCTTAAGATAGTTATATTCCGCTGCCACTTTTGTTATTTTTATAACAATTTTATATGTTCCAGCAGAAACAGAAACTTCATTAAGGTTATTTGTCATTTTTTCACCAGTTTCAGCATTGTAGAATTCGAATGATTCGCCTGCTCTGTAGCCACCATCAGCATCAAAATTTAATTTGAATTTTTTTGCACTATCAACAGTAGCAGTAAATTCAAGATACATTGATTCGTTTTGTTGCAATGTCACATCTACTGAATTTGTTGTATTTGAACCTTCGTTAAATGTAAGCGCTGCATAATCCACTTTTGTAAAGGTTGTGTTAATAAGTTTTGTTTTTGCATCATTTTCTGTAAAACCTGGTGTTTCAAATAAAATGTCTACTGTTTCTCCTGCCAATGCAATATTTAAACAAGATGACGAAGAGCTGCCAGAAACACTACCCTTATTAAGTTTAATATCTTTAACTTTCAAAGGAATATTAACTCCTTCGCAAATCAAATAGTCACCAACTCGCAAGGTTCCACTTGTAATTTGGTACATTGTGATAGTTGGATATGGAGGGGTTGCATAACTTATCCATTTAACATTACCCTCAGTTTGATTAGTTCCAATAACAACAGGCGCTTCATTGGTATAAACAATGATGCTTACGCTAAGTTGTGGTTTTGCATTTTTTGTTGGAATTGGTTTAAAGTTTGTGTTATCAAATTGCAAACCTTCGAAATCATTTTCCTTTAAGAGTTTATATCTTCCTTGGTGTTTATATTTTTCGCCATATGCAAGAAGAGTTAGTGTTACATCTGATGGAAGACTAGGATTAGAAACATTATATGTTTCCAAGGTTATGTAATTGTTAGAAGTTGTTTGTTTTTCTATTTTGAACAAAACACCGACCTTAACTTCGATTTGCTTGATTACAAATTCTGCTTTTGCAACTTCGCCTCTAAGGTAAGTAGCATTTCCTCTGCAGTAAATTCTTACTTCATAAGTTCCTGCGTTTGTTGGTGCAGTTGTGGTGTAGGCGCTATCGTTTGCGCCTTTAACTTTGTATTGAATTTCGCAAAGGTCTTTGATTGCTTCATTAACTGTGTAATCACTTGAAGCAACCCCTTGTGCTCCGGCATTGTATGTCTTTGCTGCAAGCGTGTTAAATGAGCCTTTTCCAGTCAAACTTCTTACATAGCCACAATCGTTACAATCAACGTCATTTTCATCTGTGTATCTATGTGGAATGTTAGGCTCTATTCTTGTTGCATGTTTTTCTGCGCCACAATTAGTTGTGCGTCTGTGGGTTAATTCGCCTTCTGATGTATATTCCCAAATGTGATTTTCTTCGTTTCTTGTCTTCGCTTCGTGTTGAGCGCAAGTTGTTTGTTCCCAATGTTTCGCGTTGTTAGCCTTCCATTCCCAAGTGTGGTCTTGCTCGTTTCGTTTTAATGGGGTTTCGTGTTCGCAAGTTGTTTCTTCCCAATGTTTAGTGTCGTTGGCTTTCCATTCCCAAGTATGAATACCCGAGCCTTCGATTGTTCTATCTTTTTGATATTGACAGATAGAGCATGTGCCTGTTTCAACTTTGTCGGTGTGAACACCTGCAGGGGTCTTTTCAACCCAAACAAAGTTGTGATCACCTAAGTCGCTTTTCTCATCGCAGTTTTCGTCTGTGCAAGCGTGCCAATGCTGAGAATCTGTTGTGGACCATTCACTGCTAAATGTATGTTCAGTTTTTCCACAAGCAGCGAACAAGAGTATTGCTGGCATAACTAAGCAAATTGCAAAAATAAATGCCGCAATGCTTTTTTTCTTTAATTTCATTTTTACCTCCTTTGTTAACACATAATCATCTATGCGTTGAACCTACCTTTAGGTTACCATACAAAAAAAAATCAAGTCAAGAAAATGAAAGAAATTTTTTGAGATCTAAAAAATTAAAAAATCGCTAGGAAATTCCAAGCGAAAACCCATAATTCAACTCAAAAAAAAGAAATTTTAATAATAAATTTTTTTCAAAAATTTCACATTTCATCAAAAATTTTTTGGCGATTTACTCAATTATTGAAAGTTTTTAGCATTTCGCCATAGCGAATTCGGATTTTGAATCTCTCCTAGGAAAAAATTTTGTTTTATATATTCTTATATATTGATTTCTTTAAAGATTCAAACATAAAAAAATCGGCAAATCCTGCCGATTTTTGGTGCGCCTGGAGGAGTTCGAATCCCCAACCTTTGGTTCCGTAGACCAACGCTCTATCCAATTGAGCTACAAGCGCAAAAGCGATAGTTATTTAACTAACAGCCCCTATTATAGTCAAAAAAGCAGCTGATGTCAACTGCTTTTTGAATTTTTCCTACATTCCCATATCAAGTCCGCTTGATGGGTTTTTAGGTTTTGAATCTGGCGCTAAACTTGATGCTTCGCTGTTTAATGGCTTTGCATAGTTGGCAGTTCTGTTTTCGGCAATTTTCTTTCTAAGAGCATTCTTTTCTGCTTCTTTTTTAAGTTCTTTTGCCGTTTTTTTCTCTTTTGCTTCTGCGTTAACTTTCTTTTCTTGAAGCGAAACTCGCTTTGCTTTTTCTGCTTGCGCGCCGCCGCTTAAAGTTGCTTGAGCTTTCAATTCGTTAACTTTTTCCTTTCTTTCGGCTCTTTTTTGAGAACTTTTTGCAACAAGTTCGGCAACATTTAGTTTTTTCTTCTTTTTCTTTTTATCTCCATCAACTTCAAAAACTTCTTCCTTATCTTCTTCTTTTTCTTCGGATTGGTCTTTGTCTTCTGTTTTAGCTTTTTGTTTTGCCTTTTCTTTTTTAATTTCTTTTTCAAGGCGCGCTTGTTCTTTATCTAACGCAGCTTGTTTTTCTTTTGATCTTTCTCTAATATCCCCAACAACTTCGGAAGACATTATTGTTGCTGTTCCAATTGCAAGAGAAAGGAACATAAATGCTGGGGCAAGAAGCCCGCCAAGGAAGGTTGCAACTGTTAAAGCAATGAATGTTGCAATTGCAGCTCCAAACAAGCAATGTTTAAGAACTTTAAGCGGTTTAAGAGGAACGTGAACGCCTTCCACTGGATATTGTGGTTTATATTCTTTTGCAGGAACGGCATTTTCGCTTTTCTCTTGGTTTTTCCCCTCGCCATTTGAAGGTTTATCTTCTTTTGCGCCTTGTTCGTTGTCTTTATTTTCTTCTTTTGGTGGTTGCTCGCCAACAACTTCAACGGTTTCTTCCTCTTCTTCGTCGCTTGAACCGTCAGCTGGTGGGTTGCTTTGCGAAGCAGGTTGATCGGCTGCTGGAGTTAACCCAACAACAGGGTCATTTCCGCCATTGTTTGAATTCGAGTCGTTTGAATCAACATTTTTAATTTCAGTTTCTTTTGTTTTCTCTTCCATTTCCCCTCCTTCTTTCGTTTCTTCAACTTCCGATTGAGCTAAGTTAACCTTTAAAATTGCAGGCGCTGCGCTGGACTCAACAAAAGCACTTGTTCTTTCTTGTTCATTTTCAATTTCTTTTATCACTTGGCTTTTTGTTGAAACATTAAACTTTGAAACATTTTGAATTCTTGTTTTATATGTTTCCGGCGAAACTCTTTCAATTGATGTTTTGGCGTTTTGATTTTCAATATATGCTAAAATCTCGTTTGCTTTGCTAGCAGAAACATTTTCCAAAATTGAAGCAATTGTTCCAACTTTTCCTTGCCCAAAATCGCCGCCTCGAAATTGAAAGCCAAAGTCGTGGGCAAAATTTCCGGTTTGCTCGTGTTCCTTCGAGCCGTCAATAACATTTGCAAGTTCGCGAAGTTCTGTTCCGCTTGCGAGGAAAAGTTTGTTTGGTTTTCCGTTTATTGTTAAGAATTTAAGTTCTTCGCCATTAACACGGAAAACTTTTTGGGTTGTGTTTTTAAGACCCTCGGCTGCTTCAAAAGCCTGAGCAGGCAAAACCCCACATTTAACTTTATTTAAGGAAATGTCTTCAAAAAAGTTTTCGGAAAGTTCAAGGTTAATTGGTTTATTCGATGAAAGCTCAATGCTTCCTTTTTGGCTTTTGTTAATAACAAGATCCCCCGCGCGAACATCAACTGTTGAAATCTTTTCGTTCAAGCCCTTAACTGCAATTGAAATTTGCGCATTTGGAAGGCACTTAATTTCTGCCGCGTCGAAAACAACATGGTTTCCGTCTTGTTTAACATTTTTTCCGTCAATAAGACTGTTAAGTTTTCCATTTGAGTTAAAAATTTTAACAATTTTTTTGCCGTTTTCCAAGATTTGAGCTTCAAGCAAATATTCGCCGCTTTCGTTAAAGTTTTTGCCGGCACGATAGAAACTTCTCCCTGCGCTTGTTTCTTTTTCAAAGGAAACAACAATTTCTTTTCCTTGTTTTGCGCGAGAGCCGTCTTTCATTTCTTCAATTAAACTAACATTGAACTTTGAACTCATTTCTTTTCTCCTATGCTTTTAGTATATCACAAATCAACATAAAGTCAATATTTTTGAATTTTTCGTTGAAATTATTGCATATATTGTTTAAATTTTTAAAACGCGTCAATAATTCTTGTATGAAAAGAATTGTTATAACTCTTTGTTTAATTTTGGCGCTTGGCGCAATTGTTGTTTTTGGTCTTTTAAATAAGCCGCAAGAAAACAGCGAATATTTAAGAATACATATTAGGGCAAACTCAAACGACGAGATTGACCAAAGCATTAAGTATAAAGTTAAAGACGCAGTTGTTGAGGCAATGATTCCCCTAATTTCTTCTTGCCAAACAAAGACCGAAGCGGAAAAGGTTTTGGAAAAGAATTTTCCGCTTATTGAAAGCGTTGCAAACAAAACCCTTAAAGAAAATGGCTTCTCCTACACATCAAAAGCAAAGCTTGCTCGCGAGGAATTTCCAACACGAACTTATGAAAATTTAACGCTTGAACAAGGTTTCTACGACGCGCTTATTCTAAACCTTGGAAGCGGCGAAGGAAATAACTGGTGGTGCGTTGTTTATCCTCCTCTTTGTTTTTTGAAAGCAAACCCAACGGGCAACGACGCAGTTTACAAATCTAAAATTGTTGAAACAATTAAATCTTTCTTTAATTAGGAAGATTTTTTTGAATAAAACTGTTTTTTTGCGCAAACTACTTAAAATCACAATTTTTAGGGAGATTTTTATGGTGGTTTCAAAAAAAATTTGGATTATTGCAATTATGATGGTTGTTTGCTTAATTGGAAGTTTAAGTTTAAGCGTAATTCCAACTCGAAAGGTTGAAAACGTTTATGCCGAAACAACTTACAGCCAAAACAAGGCAATCCAACAAAAACTTAAAGATTTGGGTTACTATAACGGCGCAATTGACGGAACAATGAACTGGGAAACAACCCAAGCAATTAAAGCGTTTCAATTTGACTATGGCGTTGAGCAAACAGGAACGGTTGGCCCAAAAACCGCAAGTTTGCTTGGAATTAACCTAAACGACCAATCAAACAACGATTTATATTTGCTTGCAAAGTGCGTTTATGCCGAAGCGCGCGGCGAACCATATGTTGGACAAGTTGCCGTTGCTGCGGTAATTTTAAATCGTGTTAAGCATCCAGATTTTCCGAACACAATTTATGGCGTTGTTTATCAGCCATGGGCTTTCACCGCGGTTTACGATGGACAAATTGGCTATGAGCCAAACGAAACAGCCTATCAAGCCGCCCAAGATGCTCTTAACGGCTGGGATCCAACTTATGGGTGCATTTTCTACTATAACCCAGCAACCGCAACAAGCCAATGGATTTTCAACCGTGAAATTGTTGTTACAATTGGACGCCACGTTTTTTGTATGTGATAAGAGGAGGCAGCAATGAAAATTAAAGATTTAAGCAAAGAAAAAGCAAACATAAGCAAAGCAAGTTTAGTAACTCTCATTGTTTTTGTTGGAGTTCTTGGGGTTATGATGACGGTTTTTTGCGTGCTCTATGCCGTAAATAAAAAAGCATACCACGAGAGTTCCGTTAACCTTGAAAATGTTTATCAGCGCTCGTTTTTCGACCTTGTTGACGACATTAACAACGCAGAAGTTAAACTTGGAAAGCTTGTTAACTCAACAAACGAGGCATATGTTCAAAAACTTCTTTCCGAAATTCATGAAAGTGCAGCAAGCGCACAAAACAATATTTCGCGTCTTCCAATTTCAATGAATGGAATTCCCGAAACAAACAGATTTATAAATCAACTTAACGGATTTGCGAATGTTCTTTCAAGAAAAAAATCAAGCGCAATTTCCGCTTCCGAGCGCGAAACACTTAACGCCCTACACCGCGCAGTTTCCGACATTAAATACAGCCTTGCAAATATGTCGGGAAAAATTGCAAATGGATATAGCATTTCGGTTAACTCGGTTAAAAATGAAAAACAAGATTTCACAGATTTCACCCAACTTTTTCAATCAATTAAATCAAGCGGAGAAGACTATCCAACAATGATTTACGACGGTCCATTTTCCGACTCGGTTGTAAGCAAGGAAATTAAAGGGCTTTCTGGAAACGAAATAAGCAAAGATGAAGCACAAGAAATTGCAGCAAAGATTTTTGAAAAACAGGAAAAATCTGTTGATGAAAACGGCGGCGAAATCAGCCAAGCAACAAAAATTTCTTATGTTGGCGAAACAAACGGAAAATTTAAAACCTTCGATTTCTCAATCTCGCTTGAAAACGGATTTGAATATTATGCTCAAATAACAAAAGTTGGAGGAAAACTTTTAACTTTAAGTTCATTCTCCAAGAAAAGTGAACAAAAAATTTCAACCGAAGAAGCCGAAAAAATTGCAGTTGACTTTGCAAAGAAACAAGGCCTTGAAAACATGGAATGTGTTTGGAGCGGAAGCCTTGGAAGCGACACCTATCTTAACCTTGCGCCCGTTGAAAACAATGTTGTTCTCTATCCCGACTTAATTAAAGTTAAAGTTGACCTTTCAAGCGGAAACATTCTTGGCTGGGAAGCATCTACTTTCTACACCAACCACAGAAGCCGCGCTCTTGAAACTCCTTCCGTTTCAAAAGCCGCTTCCGAAAACAGAATTCCAGACGGCTTTAAAATTCTTGAAACCCGCCTTGCGTTAAGTCCTCTTGACTATAATCGCGAAGTTTTAACCAACGAAGTTAAAGCGTTTAAAGAAGGCGCAACCTACTATTTCTATTTCAATGCCCAAACAGGAAACCTTGAAAACATTTTGAAAGTTGTTAAAACCGAAAACGGAAATTTAATGATGTAGTTGCAATAATTTAACTAAAAAGAGAGCAAAAACGCTCTTTTTTTTAAATTTATATTGTTTTTTAATACTTTTAAAGAAATTAAAGGAATTTTATAACATTTCTTTCTTTAATTTTTTAACTTAAACAAAAATTTTTATTGTTTCAATTTATTTGCTTTTTTGTTTAAAAAATGATAATTTATTTATAATTATATAAAGATAATATTTTTCGGAGGGAAAAATGCGCGAAAGAAAAGAAGAAACCCCAACCGCTCGCGAAGCATATCGAGGTCTTAAATTTAAATTCTTATTGATCGTTCCAATGTTCTTTGTTGTTCTTGCTTTAACGCTTGTTGGCGTTTGGGCAGCACAAAGTGTTTCTGTTGGCGTAAACGGAACAATAAGCTATCAAGCAACAAATGTTTACGCAACAATAACAGGTTCGGTTTCTGGCGCAAAAAATAATGTAACTTTTTCCGCCCTTAACTATTCTGCAGACTCCACCCCTTCGGCAGACGCCCTTGCAACTTGGAAAAACAAAAACATTCAATTCCAAAATGCGGCAGGCGCAAACTATGGCGCAGACATTGTTTTAACAATAACAATTCAAAACCATGCCGACCGACCTTTGAAAGTTAAAATAACCGACAACTCCTCGTCTTCCGCAAACCTAACAAGAACAATTGGCGACGCAGGAACAACCTTTGAAGTTGGAAAAGGCGCAACAACCTCAACAACAATAACCTTCCGCATAACCGACAAAAACAAATCGGTTTCCTCCTCATCTTTTAACTACACAATTTCCCTTAACGACCCAAGTTACTCTGGCTAAAAACCCCCTTCGCGATTTTGCGGAGGGTTTTTATTTTTCTTTTTAAACAACCAAGGCGGAAACATTGATTTCGAATTCGATGTTTTGATAGTAGGCGTTGGGGTTTTCGAGGGAAGAAAGAAATTTTTGGAACTCGGCGTGGGAAGAGGCGTCAAATTTTTCATAGGCTGAAAAAACATCGAGGTTTTTGTTTTTAAGTTTTGTTAGGACGGAACTGAAATTCGTTTTAACTTTTTCGTTAACTGCCGAAACAAGGCTTTCGCTTGCGATGTTTGGGTCGCCATGAAAGATTTTTTCGTCGTGAGTTTTTTGATTAACTTCGGCAAGGCGAAGTTTTGGCATTATTTTAATTTCCAAAACTGGTTTTCCATTCTTGAAAGTTGGCGTATATTTAACGATGTTTTTTTCGATTATGAAAGCAAGATGCGCATCTTTAAAATTTTCGTTTGAGAAATTGTTTAATTCCAAATAGCCAATTTGGGAAAGTTTTTTCCCAAAGCGGAGGGCGGAAGTTTCGTCTTTATCGAGGACAAGGGCTTTCTTTCCGTTCTTTAAAACAAGGCTTTTCCCTTCGTTAAGAATTTTTTTGCTTTTGCTTTCATTTCCGCCGCCAGATTGCGCTCCCCCGCTTTCTTCAGGCGAGCCCGACGATTCAAGCCCCATTTCGTCGCTAAGTTCCATAATGTTAATCATTGCACACCCGCTTTTTGAATATGCACTTGAGAAAAGGCTTTCAATGTTTGATTGAAGCAAAACAACTTTATCTTCGTCGAATTTTGCAACGTCGCCAATTTTAACGCCGCTGTTTTGAATTACGCTTTTTGATGCTTCAACAATTTCTTTTGCGCTTTTTTCAACATAAACAAGGTTTGAACTGTTTTTAAGGCTGTAGTCGCGAATTAAGTAGTCGAGGCTTTCAACAAGTCCTTCCTGGCAAATCTTGTCGTTAACATAGATAACGCTTGTGTGGGAAAGAGCAACCTCGCGCCCGGTTTCAATTCCAATGTTTGAAAATGCTTCATAGAATGAATTCCCTTTTCCGGAAACAACTTGATAGTTTTCGCTGAAAGTTTGGGTTGCTTTTGGAATGAAAACAATTGCCGAAACCTCATAGCCGCTGTCTTTTTTATCCACGCCAATTGCGCGAACAACAAGCTTTGTTCGCGATTGCGGCTGGGCAACAACTGCGTTTGGAAGGAACACAACGCAAATTACGCAAAAAAGGATGAAAATTGCGTGCATTTTAACAAAATTAAAAATCTTTTTCATAGTTTGCCTCCTTTAAAACGTATTTCCCAAGTTTAAGTTTTTTTGGAGTTTTTCCATCTTTTTTTGCAAGTTCAATTATGAAAAAGAGAATTGGCATTGCCATTATAACAGCGCTTAGAATTGGAACATACAAACTGTCGACAACAACAAGCTTAAGTTTTTGGAAACTCGTGAAAAAACCATAAACAATTCCAACAACAAGCGCGTTAAAAAGAAAAACCGAAAGTTCAACGAGCCAATCTTTTTCTTGTTTTCGAAAGTTCATAATTTTTGTTAAAGAATAACATCCGCAAAACATATATATTCCGCCTTGAAGGCAAAAAAGCAAAAGCATTAGGGAAACCGCAAACCAATTGAAATCTCCCAAGATGCTTGGAAGCGGAACAAACTGGATAAGTTCGGAAATTGCGTTTCGATGGGCAACGGCGGTGAAACGGAAAATTGAATAATATAGGCAAAAGAAAATAATGACAACTCCAACTCCAAAAAGAAGATGGGGAACGAGAGTTTTAAGCGGTTTTTCGCCAAACTTAATTTTCCCCATAAAAAACAACATAAAAATATAGTTACCGCCAACGACTAAAAACTTAAAAAATGTTGAGAAAAATGCCCCCGCTCCAGATGTTAAAAGGGGGCGAAGGTCTTGAAGCGACGCGGTTAAAATTGCGACAAAGAAAAATAGAATAAAGAAAAAAGCAATTATGGGATAGAAAAACTCCGCTGTTCGCCCAATTGCTTTACTTTTAAAAAGAACCAAACTGCTGCTTATTGCAAGAATTATGAACAAGAAAAGATATAACGGAGCGTTTTTAAAAATTGCAAAACGCGCGTAATCGAACCCAGCAATTGCTAAAATTAAGAATTTAAAAAAGAAATAGGCAAAAAAGCAAAGCAAAATCACTTTCCCAAAAACTTTTCCAAATGTTTTTTCCAAGAAAGTTGCAAACGAAATGTTTTCATTCCGTTTTAAGAGATAATAAATAACGAAAAATTCAATGAAATCAAAGGCAAGCGAAAAACAAACAAGAAAAAGAGCATCCACCCCTATTTCTCCATATAAAAGAGAGGGAAGAATTGTAAGTTTTAATGCAAAAGTTGAAACAAAGCCAAGAAGAGAAAGTTGGCGCGCACTAATTGTTTTTGTCATACTTTAACCTCACAACATTTTTATTATGGAAACTTTCGGGGCGATTTTTCATTTTAACAATGTTTTGTTTAAAAACCCCGTCTTGAAGGTCATTTTGAATTCGAGGCGCATATGGCGAAAGATATGCCGCGCCATAGTTTTCAATGCTTGCCAAGTATGCAACAACAAAAACAACACCCGCAATAACTCCAAAAATTCCAAGACAGCCGCCAAGGACAATGAACGTTGAGCGCAAAAGAACAATTTGGTCAACTTGGTCGGGAATGGTGTAAACTGCAATTATACTTATTGCAATAACCATAACCCCCGGCGGCGAAATTAACCCCGCTTTAACCCCGGTGTCCCCCAAAATTAAAGCCCCAACAATGCTTGTTGCAAGCCCAAGATATCTTGGCAAGCGCAAACTTACCTCGTAAAGAATTTCAAACAAAACAAGTATGAAAACAATTTCCAAAAACGGCGTTAATGGAATTGCTGTTGTTGCGTTTGCAATTGTGAAAAGAAAGTTAACAGGAACAATGTTATAGTGGTAGAGCCGAACGGAAACATAAGTTCCCGGAATTAAGACCGCAAAAAACAGCCCAAGAAGTCGAACAACGCGAACGTAGGTTGCATAGTTGCTTAGCGAATAGTAGTCGTTGCTGTTTTGCAAGTCTTCAAGAAAAATGAAAGGCAAAGTTAAAACAATTGGCGAGTTGTCAACGATTATTGCAACTCTTCCTTCCAACAGTTTTGACGCAACAATGTCTGGCTTTTCGCAACTTCCAACTTGCTTGAACATTGAGCGTTTTCTTTCTTGCAAGAAAGAAACAAGATAGGAAGAGTCGATTATTCCGTCGATGTCAATTTCCTTTAATCTTTTTTTAATTTTATTAACAATTTTTCGGCTTGCAACGCCTTTAACATAGGCAATTGCAACCTTTGTTTGGGAAAATCTTCCAATTTCCATTTCATTTATTGCAAGTTTTTCGCCCGAAAATCTTCTTCGAAGAAGCGCAATGTTACTTTTAATATCTTCAACAAAACCTTCTCTTGGCCCTTTCAAAACCGAAGAAGTTGGAGGTTCGGAAGGAACTCGAACGGGATATTTCGTTATGTCGATTGAAAGAATTTTTTCTTCTTTATCAAGGAAAAGCAAAACCTTGTTTGCCGCAAGTTCTTTTGCCGCTTCTTTCTTTTCAACTTCTTCAATTTCGGTTATTTTAAGAACCTCGTCTTGAAGGGTTTTAAGGGTAAATTCTTTTCCGCTTGAAATTGAACTTTGGTCGCTTCCATAATCCATGATTGGGCCAAGAATTCCGCTTATGAAAAGACTGTCGTCAATCATGCTTTTGAGGAAAATCAAATTGATTTGTCTTTGTCCGCATGAAACTTCGCGAACAACAATATCGCTGCTTTCGCTAAATTTCTTTTTAAGTTTTTCAACCTCGGGAAATATCATAAAATTAGTATAAGAAAAAGCCAATTTTCTATTCAATTGGCTTTATACTATTTATATTTTCCTATTCAACCGTAACACTTTTTGCAAGATTTCGCGGCATATCTGGGTTAAGACCTTTTGAAAGCGAGAAATAATAGGCAAGAAGTTGAAGGGGGATAACAGAAAGAATTGGCATTGCGTCTTCAATTGTTTTCGGAAGCAAAATTTTTTCGCCTGCAATATCTTCAAACTGTGTTACAAAAAGAACTTTCCCTCCCCTTGCTTGAACCTCATGCGCCGCATTAAGAGTTTTTTCTTTAATTTTCGACTGAGTTATTATAACGATAATAAGCGAAGTTTCGTCAACAAGCGAAAGTGTTCCATGTTTAAGTTCACCAGCGGCATATCCTTCGCTGTGGGCATATGCAATTTCTTTAAGCTTAAGCGCTCCTTCAAGCGCGGTTGTTGAATCGCACAATCTTCCAATAAAGAAAAATTTTTGACAATTAAAATATTTTTCGAGAATTTTCTCGTCAAACCCATCAATGATTGTTTTAACTTTTGCGCTTAAATTTGTTGCCGCTTTTTCTCCCGAAATTGTGCAAGCGAGAAGATAAAGAGCATAAACCTGCGAAACATAACTTTTTGTTGCTGCAACTGCAATTTCCGGACCCGCATTAGTTAGAAAAACATAGTTGGAAAAATTGGTTATTGTTGATCCTCGAACATTTGTTATAACAGCCGTTACTGCTCCGTTTTCCTTTGCAAGTTTAAGAGCGGCAATTGTGTCGGCAGTTTCGCCGCTTTGGCTTATTGCAAGAACAAGACTGTTTTTTTGTTTGAGTTGTGTTTTATATCGAAATTCGCTTGCAAGTTCAACATTAACAAATTTTTTTGTTAGTTTTTCAAAAATGAATTTTCCATAAAGCCCTGCATGATAAGCCGTTCCACACCCAACAATTGTCACACTTGAAAAATTTTTAAATATATTGATAAAATTTGAATTTTTTAATTTATTTATTGATTTTTTTGTGTTTTTTAATGAAAAAGGGATTTCGTTAATTTCCTTTAACATTTTATATTTAAATTTTGTTAAATTTTTACAATTAAATTTTTCTTTTTTTGTTTTTTCAAGAGTAATTTTTTCCAAATTTTCGTTATAAATAATTAGTTTATCGCCGCTTAATTCGCAAATATTTCCGTCTTGCAAAGTGTAGTATTCCCACTTTGTTTTCTCGTCAAATTCAAACGCGTTAACTTCGCTTGCCACGGCGCTTTCAGCCTTATTTGTTCCAACAACAATTGGCATCAACTTTTTAAAAATATATATTTTATTTGGCATTTTTTTGCAAATTAGCTCAACAGCCCAAGAACCTTTTAACTTTTGCGCTGCAATTTTTATTGCATTTAATATATTTTCATTTATTTTTTCATTATTTTTAATATTTTTATTAAAATTTTTTTCAATTAAATTCGCAATTATTTCACTATCGGTTTCCGTTTTTAATTTGAAATTATATTCATTTTGAATTTCTTTAAAATTTTCAATTATCCCGTTATGGACAAGCGAAAAATTTTCGCTTGAAACTGGATGGCAATTTAAAATTGAAGGTTTTCCGTGAGTTGCCCAGCGCGTGTGGGCAATTGCAAGGTTTGACTCTATTTTTTCTTTAAGTTTGTTCTTAAGCCCCGAAACTCTTCCAACATTTTTAACAACCTTAATTTTTTCATTTTCTGTTATGTAAGCAATTCCCGCCGAATCGTAGCCGCGATATTCAAGTCTTTCAAGCCCGCAAATTGATTTTTGGACGGCATTTTTTCCTATGTAGCCATAAATACCACACATAATTTTCTCCAGTCGTTTTTTATATACTATGAAAAAAACACGCAACTTGTTTATTGCGTGTTTTTGTTTTAGTTTTATTCTATAAAAGTGTTTGGAGCTTTTCTCGTTCCTCGCCAAGCGTTGTTGGGCTTCCATGCCCCGAAAGCAAGAGAGTTTCATCGCCAAGCGGAAGAATTTTCTTTATGCTTGATTTAAGTTCCTCGAAGTTTCCTGTTGGCAAATCGCTTCGTCCAACACCATCTTTGAAAATTAAATCCCCCGTGAAAACAATGTTGTGCTCTTTTGATTTTAAAAGATAGCAGACACTGCAATTGGTGTGCCCCGGAGTTTTGATAACCTTGAAATTCAATTCGTTTCCAAATTTAAGTTCGTCGTCGTTTTTTATAAATTTAACATTGAATGGAGTTAAATCAATTTTTGGGTTTCTGTCTGCCGCAAAGGCTTTTTCTTTTTTATTGATTTTTTCAAAAGCTTCCTTCGTCATGTAAATTGGGCAAGGAAATTCTTTTGCAAGATTTTCAATTTCCCAATAGTGGTCCCAATGTCCGTGCGTTAAAAGAATTGCGGCAAGTTTTTTCCCTTGCAAAATTTCGCCAAGCGAACTTGGAGTTATGCTTGCTTCAATCAAAACAGCTTTGTTCCCATCTATTAAAACATAGTTGTTTGTTTCAAGCATCGTTCCCGTTAAAACATTGATTTCAATCATTCATTTTTCCCACAGCAATTTTTATATTTTTTCCCGCTCCCGCAAGGGCAAGGAGCGTTTCGTCCTGCTTTTGGAGCGGCTTTTGCAGTTTTTTGCTCAACAACCATAATTGGCTTTGCAACTTGGCGAGGAACTGGCTGCTCTTCAATTGTAACATTCAAAAGGAAAAGTGCAGTTTTTTCGCGAATCTCGTCAACCATATTTTCAAACATTTCAAATCCAATTCGTTTATATGCAATAATTGGGTCGTGCTGTCCATATCCTTGAAGCCCAATTTCGTTTCGAAGTTGGTTCATTTGGTCGATATGATCCATCCAAAGAGAATCAACAACTCTTAAGAGAATGTATCGTTCGAAATCGGAAAAATCTTTTCCATGTTCTTTGAAAAAATCCATTTTTTCTTGGTAGCGTTTTTCAACAGCTTCCAAAATTTTTTGAATTAAATCGGCTCCGTCGCAATTTTTAACAAACTTTTCGTTAACAAGATTTGTATCTTTTGGAAAGAGTTTCTTTTCAAGAGCCTCGTTAAGAGCGGTTAAATCCCATTCGTCTGGAGCTTTATCAACACTAATTGTTTCGGAAACAATTTGAGAAACAATTGATGGAAACATTTCCATAATTTCATCGTGGATGTTAACCCCGTCCAAAACCTTGTTTCTTTCGCCATAAATAATTTCGCGTTGCTTATTTAAAACATCGTCGAATTGAAGAACTGTTCGTCTTGCGCTGTAGTGCGTCATTTCAATTCGTTTTTGAGCGCGCTCAATTTGTCTTGCAAGCATTTTAAATTGGAAAGGCGTGTCGTCGTCAATTCGGCAGAATTGCGCAATTCTTGCAAGTTTGTCTCCCCCAAATCGTTTCGCAAGGTCGTCTTGAAGAGAAATATAGAAAACGCTTGAACCTGGGTCTCCTTGACGTCCAGCGCGTCCACGAAGCTGGTTATCGATGCGTCTTGATTCATGACGCTCCGTTCCAATAATGTGAAGCCCGCCAAGGGAAATTACTTCTTCTTTTTCCTTGTCGGTTATTGCTTTAAACTCATTATAGAATTTCAAATATTCTTCGCGTGCTTTTCTTAAATCTTCGTTATCGCTTTCAATAAACGATGTTGCATAACTTATTTGCTCTTCTGTGAAATTTTCGTCACGGAGTTTTTTAAGAGCCATAAACTCTGGATTTCCGCCAAGCAAAATATCTGTTCCACGCCCCGCCATGTTGGTTGCGATTGTAACAGAGCCTTTACGACCTGATTGCGCAATAATTTCGCTTTCCTGTTCGTGGTTTTTCGCGTTTAAAACGTTATGTTTAATCCCTGCGCGTTTAAGCTCTTTTGAAATCTCTTCGGATTTATCAATTGTTATTGTTCCAATCAAAATTGGTTGACCAAGTTCATGACGCTCTTTAACATCTTGCAAAATTCCTTTAATCTTGCCTGGAACACCAGTATAGATGATGTCTGGCGCGTCATAACGCATATTTGGTTTGTTTGATGGAATTTGAATAACATCGAGGTTATAAATTCCAACAAATTCGCCTTCTTCGGTTTTTGCTGTTCCCGTCATACCGCTAAGTTTTTTATAAAGGCGGAAATAGTTTTGGAAAGTTATTGTTGCAAGCGTTTTATTTTCATTTTTAATTATTACGCCTTCTTTTGCTTCAATTGCTTGGTGGAGCCCGTCGCTATATCTTCTTCCTTTCATGATACGTCCGGTGAACTCATCAACAATCAAAATTTCGCCGTTCTTAACGATATAATTTTCGTCGCGAACCATGATAAAGTTTGCTTTAAGGGCATTGTTGATATAGTGGTTTAATTCAATGTTGTCAACATCGGAAAGGTTGGAAACACTAAAAAATCTTTCTGCCTTTGAAACACCTTGCTCGGTTAGGTTAATTGCTTTTGTTTTGATGTCAATTTCAAAATCGTCGCCTTCGCGAAGGTTCTTTGCAAAACGTTGCGCGGTGTAATAAGAATCGCTTGATTTCATTCCTCTTCCACTTATGATAAGAGGAGTTCTCGCCTCATCAATCAAAATGCTATCAACTTCGTCGACAATTGCAAAGTTATGTCCACGTTGAACTTTGTCTTCTTTTCTAACAACCATGTTGTCACGAAGATAGTCGAACCCTGCCTCATTATTTGTGCAATATGTTATGTCGCAATCATATGCGGCTTTTTTTGCTTTTTCGTCCATTCCGCTTAACGCAACTCCAACAGTTAAGCCAAGGAATTTATGAATTTTTCCCATCCATTGCGCGTCACGCTCTGCCAAATATTCGTTAACAGTAACAACATGAACACCCTTTCCTGTTAGCGCATTAAGATAGGCAGGAAGAGTTGAAACAAGAGTTTTTCCTTCCCCCGTTGCCATCTCGGCAATACGACCTTGATGAAGAGCAATTCCGCCAAGAATTTGAACATAGAAATGACGCATATTTAAAACTCTTGCCGCCGCCTCGCGAACGTTCGCAAATGCTTCTGGGAGCAAGTCGTTTAAGTTTTCACCATTTTGCGCGCGAGATTGAAGCTCGCGTGTTTTTGCTTGGAGCTCCTCGTTTGTCTTATTTTTATATTCGTCCTCCAAAGCAATAACCTTGTCGGCAATTTTCATAAGTTTTTTCAAGTTTTTGTTTTTAAAAAGTCCCATTTTTTCCCTCAGTAGCTTAATTATACAACATATTTAACAAATCTAAAAATCATTTTTAATAAAAAACGCCTGGCAAAGCCAAGCGCTAACAATTTTTGTTATTGTTTTTTTAAAAATCGTCATCTTCGTCGTCGAAGTCTTCGTCATCATCTTCATCGTCTTCGTCTTCATCTTCTTCCTCTTCGTCGTCGTCAAAATCAAGTTCTTCGTCAATTTCTGGAAGATCGTCATCGTCGGTTTCAAGATCGTCAAGATCGTCGTCTTCAAGATCGGTTACGCGAGCCATGTCGCCTGTTTCTTCGTCTTCCGAAGCAAGCCCTTCATCGCTTGGGTCAACATAGTTTTCCCAGTCATCGTCAAGCCCAACATTTTCGCCGTTAATTTGGCGCTCTTTTGCGCATTGTGCGCACATAATTTCGTCTGGGCGAATAAAATTTGTTTTGCAAATTGGACAAGTTTCCATATCGAGCTCGTCATATGAAGAATCTGCATTAAGTTCCGCTTGGCAAACCGAGCAAAGTTTGTCTTTTTTTTGAATATAGTTAAGTTCGCATCTTGGACATCTAATATATTGATTTTCTTTCATGTTCACCTCGCAAAATAAAAATCGCCCTTATTATATAGGCAAGAAAATGATTTGTCTACTAATTTTATGCAATTTCTTAAAATAATTTCACTTTTTAAAAAATTTTCTAGGCATAGTTTTTCTGATTTGTTGACAAAATAATGTTGTCATATATATAAAGATATAATTTATCTAAAAATGTTTACATTTTGTTTTTTTTGTGCTAGACTTAAAAAAACAAAGGAGAATTCAATGAACGTCGTTTTTATTGCAGGTGTTGGCGAAAAAATTCGAGAATGGTTTTCAGGATGGTGGGGAGCGTTTATCTCAATCATTCCAAAACTCTTATATTTTCTTTGCACCTTGATTTTCCAACTTTTAGATATCCTTCAACTCCTTGTAAGAAAAGTTGCAGGTCTTGATGTTGTCTACTATTCGTCCGACACAATCTTAGGCGGCGCAGAAGCAACAAAAGAATCTGGCGACCTTGTTCTTAGGTTTATTCGAACAATTTTCACAGGTGACAATGCAATTCTTTCAAACATTTTCTGGGCTCTTATAATTCTTGCACTAATTCTTTTAATCATAACAACCTTTGTTGCAGTTCTTCGTTCGGAATATGCAGCAACCGATGCAAAAAGCGCATCAAAAGGAAAAATCATTGGAAAAGCTTTTAAAGCAATTGCATCTTTCGCAATCGTTCCAATTGTTTGTTTCTTTGGAATCTATCTTTCAAACATAATTCTTCAAGCGCTCGACACAATAACTTCCGGGTCAAGCAGTTCGGAAGTTGGGGGCGCAACCTACACGGTAACCGACGAGAGCGGAAACACAACAACCTACAACATTTCAAATCTTTTCCAACAATACACAACCGCAACCGATCAAAAAACATACATAGCCTACAATTTCTGGGGAAGCAACGAGAAGGTTAATGTTGCAACAACCTCAACCCCAATAAGCGGTTTGATTTTTAAAGCCTCGGCATATAAAGCAAACAGAATAAGAAACTCAACTATTTTCCAAAACCATCTTTCAGAAACTAATGTTAGCGCGGGAGTGTTTAACAATTTTGGACAGCAATATTCAAGAGCGGCAAACCTGCTTGATGAATGTTATGCAAATTCCTACTCTCTTAAAACAGCCGCGTCTCTTGGTTCGAACGACGATTTTAACAAAAGTTTCCTCTATCCTTTTGGCGACAGAAGTTCATTCATTGGAAACTATGCTCCAGACTCAATTCAATCATTCGATAAAAACGATGTTAAACAAGTTTGGTTCTACTACGACCTTTGGTCTTTCAACTTCGTAATTTGCATTGGAGCACTTGTTATTGCAGCAAAACTTTTAATCTACTTAACATTCGGGCTTATGAAAAGAATTTTCGAACTTGTTGTTCTCTTCTTAATCGCTGCCCCAATTTCATCGCTTATGCCTTTGGACGACGGCGCGGCGCTTAAAAAATGGCGCGAAAAATTTACATCAAAAGTTATCGCAGCCTATGGCCCAATTGTTGGACTTAACTTATTCTTCGTTATCCTTCCTTTCATAACAGAAATCAATTTCTTCAACATTCCATTTGTTGATTCAATTGTTTCAATGCTTTTCGTAATTGTTGGTCTTATCATGGTTAAAGACCTTTGCGGAACAATTTCCGAATTTATCGGAGGCGACGATTCGTTAAAAGGCGGGGAAGGAATGTCAGGAGAAGTTGGCGGAACTATTTCAAAAATTGGTCAAGTTGCCGCAATGCCAGCTGGTCTTGCTGTTAAAGGGTCAAAGCTTGCTTTCAAAGGTGTTAAAGGCGCAACAAACAAAGTTTCGAGTATGCGCGATAAACACCGCCAAAAAGAAGCTGAAAACGAAGCTGCGCTTGGGAGTATGGATGAAGACCAAAAAGGTTATTATGACAAATTGAGTTCGCGTGGACAAAAAAGAGTCCTTCGCTCAATGAGAAGTAAAATGTCTCAAGAACAAAAAGACGAGGCACGGCTAAAATACGAGGAAAAGGATGAAAATCACCTCGCAATAAGCCCAACAAGAATTAGAAAAGCTTATAATAGAAGCCAAATAAATCGCGAGTTAAATAAAGTTGCAAAACTTACAGCGCAAGAAGAAATTGGCGGAAAAGAAGCTTGGCATAATATATCCAAAGCAGAAAGAAAAGCTCGTCAAAACGTGGCTAGAAAAAGAATTGATTTATCTCCAATAAAAATTAACAATTCAAAGGAAAACATTGACAATCTTAATAAAGAAATTGAAGGACACGACAAAAATATTAGCAATTTCGACTCTCAAATTGCCGATTTCAACTCTCAAATTTCTAGCTACGATTCCCAAATTGATGCTATAAAAACAGCCTCTGCAAGCTCGAAATTAGGCGGAACGTCAAAATCAACAGCAAACTATGAAATCAAAAAACTTGAAGCACAAAAAGCAACAGTTCAAAGCAAGAAAACTAAAGTTGAATCAGAAAGAGCTGAAGCCGTAAGTAAGAAAGAGGCAGCTGAAAAAGAAATTGAAAACGAAAAACAAAGCATTGCCTCACAAGCAAAATATAATGCGGCAAAAAGTATTGCCGATCTTGATAGAGCTGGCGGATACTTGAAAAATTCTGGAATGTCGGCTGCAGATGCTGCAGCGACGGGGAAGAAAATAGCAAATGCATTTAAAGACGCTTTATCTTCCGATAATTTGAGCCCTATTTTCAATGCTCTTGGCGCTAACCTTGCTAAAGGCTTTAAGGATGCTGGCGGCTTCAAAGCAATTGAAAACAGAATGCATGGCTACAGCGGCAAAGAAGAAAAGATTTCAGATGAACTTAAAACCCAAAAGAGAATTCTTGGAGCGCAAGACCAAGCTTCAAAACTTCTTGGAAGAGGCGGAGGCGGACCTTCACAAGTTGAACTTGACGACAAAACAATTAAGAAACTTGCCGACGCAATTACGAATTCAATTCCAAAGAAATAACAAGTTTATTAAAAAACCACCAATTTATTGGTGGTTTTTTTATTTTGTTTTTAATTTAATTTACTGTTTATTTATTCTATTTTAATTTATTATTTTTATTTTATTTATTATTTTTAATTTATTTTTTAATTAT
>OIGD01000188.1_pt1 | contig 83349 bp, 62 predicted proteins | sample 1582211 | NCBI WGS metagenome assembly OIGD01 (sample SAMN04414078, study PRJEB24778) | human gut metagenome | material: faecal | host: Homo sapiens
TTATATTGTGCAAATAGGTTAAGTATTGATTATATAACTCTTTAGATAAACCCAAAAGTGGTGATTGCCATAACCATATAGGAAAAACTTGTTGAGCTCAGTGCGCTCGGCGCATACGGCTATGGTTTCCCTAAGTTCGGTTTCATTGCGTGTCAGCAAGATGCGGTTTATGAGGTCTAACACAACCGCTCTTATCTTATCGTCAAAGTCAAAAATCAGACTTTCAATTATCACGTTCATATTATTTGGGAGGTTGTGACCTGCGCCATTGCTGACGCAGGTCTGATTAAACATTTAGGCGGTCATTCTCTTTCGGATTAACTTGGCATTGTTGTTGACAAGGTCGATTATGCGGTCGTGGTATTTGGTGTCCTTGTTGTATTTGCCGTGGCACTGCACCACTTTGAGGGTACGCAAGTCAACCTCTACGGTTTCAATTATCTCTCCGCCAATCCTTGCGGAAAGAATTAGGGTGTCTTCCTTGCGGTAGTATCCCGCTCCGAACACGCAGATGTCCTGCTTTGTGCCTTCCTCATAGTATTCATCTATGCTTTCAAGCACCTTTATTGTCAACTCGTTGTCGGTGATTACCAATCCGAAGAACTTGGATTTTAAGGCAATGAACCTATCTTCATTCTCCTTTTCCTTGAGTAACCTCTGTTGCTCACGCTCTCGTCTTTCTATTTCATATTGTCGTTCACGCTCGGCTCTCGCTTTTTCCCTCTTGGCGTCAATCAGCCTATGGACTCGGTCGTGTGCCTCGATGAAATCTTGTGGGCAGATGTTCTTGGGATTGCGAATGTCCTTGCCCAAATTCTTCAGCATCATCAGATAGTCACACCACATTCCGATATTGTTGATTTGATAGTGGTGGCGTTTGGCTATCAGATACGATGCCCAAAGATTGTCGGCAGTCGTGCGATTGGAGAGAAAGTATTTCATTTCCTCAATCTCTCCGGCTTTCATCAGCGTTTCAATCCGTGGGTCGGAAAGCAGAGCATTGAAAAGACGCACGGGAGATACTCCGTAGAAATCGCCCTTGAAGCCATTTCGTTTGAGTTGCGGTATGAATGACTTTCTCGGATAAACATCACCCCATGCCACAACCTCGTCATAAAGGCTGTTGTGCGGTCTTACCTCCATATCGCTGTCCAATGCCCATACATCGCAGTAGTAGAACGGAAATCCACGGAGTAGAGCCATATCGGTTACTTTGCCGTTGGAAGAAATCCATCTTTGGACTACCTCGTGGCAGTAGAAACTCATCGGCTCTCCCTTACGGCTGACATATTTAACTTGTGACACACGGATAACTTGAAAGCCTTTGCAGGTGGTTATCACGCTGAAATATCGTGTCTGGTTCATCGTTCGTTTGCGTGTTTCCTGCACTTTGAGTTCAGCACCGCAGATTGGGCAACGGCAACCGCATAAAGTGTCGGCAAGGGCACTCTTGCTGTGCCATACGTAACCGCAGTCGGAGCAGGTCATCGTGCCATTCTTGGTGCGGTAGGCGATGTGCTCAAAGCAGTGCTTGTATGCCCATTCAAGTTGAGCATCAGATATTGGTCTGAGGGTTGCTGATAGTTTTGCGACCTCTTTCTGTATTTTCGTTTTGGGTGTCATAGTCGTGTGGTGTTAAAAGTCAAAAAGACTTGGTTGAACATCTTGGGTTTTCTTTTCGGTGGTCGGCTTGGATTGGCTCGGCTTACGCATCTTCGCCATTTCCGCAAGACACAAACGCTCTATAGCTTCATGTCGTGCCTGTTCCTTTTCTTCTTCGGTCAATTCAACCGTATGGTTTACCACCACTTTGCAGTTGATTGGATTGCCAACCTCTATCTCGCTTTCCTCAAAGTAGTGTACGGCTTTTCCGAAAATCTCATCATCGGTAAATCCGTTGCAACCGCTTTTCTGAACCTCGTTAATGATATAGCGAACACAATCATCAACTGATTTCTGCGGATTGGCGAACTTGACTGCAAATAATGCGTCGTTTTCAGCTCGGTTTTCAAGGTATTGCAGAATGGTGTCTGCAAATGCCATAGTACCCTTGTTTTCATTCTTGCTTGCCATAGTCGTAATATTTAGAATATTGTTAATATCCAATAGATTGTCAGTATCGCTGTGAGTATTGATATTATCCAACCGACACCTCGGAATATCGGTCTTATCAGCACCCAATAGATGATTACGCCAACTATCGCCACCACCCAAAGGACGAACCTTTTTATGCGGTTGAGACTGGAGATGGATGCTCTGCCTCGGAAATTTGATATGTTGTAGTTCGTTTTCATCGTGCGACATTTTTTTTATGCGTCTATCGACTATCGAAGTTTTGCTTGCTCGTTGAAACTATCGCGTGTGGAGAGCAAAAAGGGCTGTTCGCCCTTTGATGAAAAAATACAAGCTGACCAACGGGAAGTCTGGAGATTTTTTCATCAAAAAGGCAAAAGAATAGCCCCGCTCCACACGTTTTCAATTACGAGCAAGCAAGGCTTCCTTAGTTGATTTGACTGCAATAAATTGGAGCTAAGTTTCCGTGTCGGTGAAAACGAACTGCAACATATTAGATTTACCCCTTGCCATCGTTTACTGATGGCAATAGGCATATTCCATAGAACTTAAATTACTTCTTTCGGTGCAAATGTTTTGCGGTAGCAATAAATAAGACCTAATCCCGGTCAGGCATAGTCTATGATTTCGTATCATTGTCTATGCCCGTGGATTGCAGAACAAGCGGAGAGTGATTTGGCGGTCAAAATCCATATCAGGGAAAGGCGTTAAAAACACGGAGTATCGCCGGAAAGTCTTGAGGTGTAAAGCAGCGTCCTCGATGCTTCACCGCAGGGCGTTGGTAATACTCGGTGTTTAGCCTCTGCCCATAGGCGATAGGTTGTCAAATGGTGTCAGGCTTGCCCGATACTTTTTGACTACCTAACGCCGCCAACACTGACCGCCAAATCTCTCTCCATTTTTATATCTATCAAAAAATTATAATCCCAATAGCTACAAATAGTGGCAATAGTAATATTACAAAACTTCCAAATAAGTGCAGTATAAAACAGGAAAATCTTCCGAATAAGTGCAGTATGGAATATTTTTTGTATCTTTGCATCAAATTACAATGTTATGAATCTGATAGAACTTGAAACAATACTTCGTGACCAGAAGGCAGAACTTGACCTTTTGCGTGAAGATAATCTCATATCTCGCCCGGAGGAAGATTTGATTGATTTACATAGTAGACTCGCACAAGTTGTCATCGGTGTGAGAAGAAGCGGGAAATCAACATTATGCTTCAATGCGCTTGAGAAAGCCGAAATCAACTATGCTTATGTCAATTTTGATGATGAACGACTTGCCGAATGCCGTACAGAACATTTGGATTTGATATTAGAAACACTTTATCGTATCAATGGTAAATTTGAGTATTTATTTCTCGATGAAATCCAGAATGTGGATGGATGGCCACTGTTCGTAAACCGTCTTTTACGTCAACGCATTCACATGATTATAACCGGAAGCAACGCAAAGCTCCTCAGTACCGATCTTGCAACTCACCTGACAGGGCGACATCATAAAATAGAGCTGTTCCCATTCTCATTCAGGGATTGGTGTACGGCTAAGGGCGTAAAACATGACAGTATGACCACCCGTAACAGGGGGTTGCTTGGGAAAGAGTTCGGAGAATATCTTCAGACCGGTGGATTTCCGGAATTAATTTATGAATCAGGAAATACATCATATATCAGCACACTTTTCGAGAATATCATAAATCAGGACATCAAGAACAGATTTAATGTGCGGAATATTGATGAGCTTGTGAAAATGGCACATCACATTCTAAATGAAACACCGGATTGTTTCACCATAGATGGACTAATGGAAGTGAGTGGAATCAGAAGCAATCACACCGTATTGAAATATCTGTCGTATCTGCAACAGACATATCTGATTTCGCAAGTGAAGAAGTTTTCGCCCAAAAGTCGTCAGCGATCAACAAATGAGAAGTATTATGCCATAGACGTATCATTTATGGACAAGCGTGAAAACGCCTTTGCCGGGGATAATCTTGGGTGGAGACTGGAAACTATCGTATATCTGGAATTGAAAAGAAGATATGGCGGTCAAAGTTGTGACATATATTACCACCGTGAAAAGACCAGCGAAACAGATTTCATAGTTTGCAATGGAAATAAAACCCTCGGCATATATCAGGTTTCTTATGACATATCCAATGAAAAGACTCGTAAGCGTGAAATCCGGGGATGCTTGGCAGGGTCAAAAGTAACTCACTGTGACAATATATGCATCATAACGAACCATCAGCGCGAAGACATTTCCATTGAAGATAAAACCATAAAAGTTATACCAGCCTATGAATGGCTGCTGAGTGAATAAAGACGATGGATTATCGTGTTCTTGGCTCAGACATTATCCGTGCGTTACAATCCGATAGCAATATTGAATTCTGTCACTGGGAAATATTCGAATAGTAAACAGTAGGCTTTTATTCGGATTTTTAACACATTAGGTAGGTTCAATTTCAGAATTAATTAGTAATTTTGCAATCGTATCAGAGGATATAGAGCAGACAAACGGAGACAAGGGAAAGACACCCTGTGACAGACCTGTGCTACACTCGTGCTACACGCAAGACGCAAGCCTATATAACCATTTGGTTATCAAAATATTGGAGAGAAAGTTCACTATCCTCTCTCTCCGCAGAAAGCAGCCATAGGCTGCTTTTTTGTATCGGCGGCGTTAAATCCGCAGGGCAGGGACGAGGTCGGTTGTAATCCGGATGGTTGTAATCCGATACTAAAAACGAACCCGCGGCCATGGAGGTCGCGGGTTATTATGAAAACGGGTATGTGGTTATTATTTGATAATCTTGGTTACCTTGTTGCCCTGACGCTTGATGTAGATACCCTTGTTCAGGTTGTCGGCGTTGACGCGGATACCGTTCAGGTCGAAGTACTCGACGGGAGCGTTCAGATCCTCAACAACGGCGTTGGAGATGCCGCTCTGTACATCGGGAAGTTTTACGAGTGTGAAGTGAGTGTAGCTGACCCACTGGTGGTTTTGCTGGGCATTAGACCAGACACCAATCTTAAGATCGCCACCTTCATGGTCGAAGTCGATATGTCTTATACCCCAGCCTTTTCCATAAGGAACTTCAACAGACGTCACCTCCGTACCGACGTGAGGAAGTGCTACTCGTACACTTTCACGGTCGCCTGCATACAGCCAATGGAAACGCGTGTTTTCAGATCCACGTGCTAAAGTTGATAGACGATATTTGCCTTTCGGAAGATTCGATATGGTCTGATTTACATCCGTTGTCCAATCATTTCCATTCCAGTTGCCACCGTCAAAATAATGAGTTATAGTAGGCGTCCCATTCAGGGTAGGATACTCCGCAGTGTCACTCTTGACTTCTATTTTGCCATTACCATCACCCTGACTTTGAGTCCAGCCGGTCATTCCGTCGTTAGCGTCAGGATTAATGATAGTTACCAGAGCGTTGCCTGTCTTTTCAGCAATGGAGTTGCTGACTGCCCAGGGGCCATATTTAGGAAGAATAGATGTAACAGCTTTTGTAGCTTCTGCAGCTGTATTAGGTGCCTTCGCCAACTCAGCTTTCAGAGCGTTGGTAGTAGCATCAGAAGCGTAGTTGTTTTCCATTTCTGCATCGATAAAAGCTTTGGTGGAAACGTAAGAATCGTATGCCGGTTTTGCGCTTTTAAAAGCATTAAGAGCAGCATTGATACTATCTACAGTAGCATCAGCCGCATTGAGGGCATTCTGCAGGTCCGTACGTTCTTGGCCTGTAACATTCGCATAATCCTCGCTGTTGAGAACTTCGTTTGCAGCCTCCTTTGCGGCAGCTAAAGCTTCTTCGGGTGTGGCTTCACGCTGCAGAGACTTTATTTGAATGGTATACCAGTTGGTTTGCTCTGCAACAAGAACTTTAATACCCATCTCCAATTTTCCGTCAGTTACTTCCAGATTATCGAATACTACAGTCAGGGGCTCTGTAGAAGTATAACCGGTATTATCTCGGGATGTGAAGTTTTTAGTAGTTTCAACGCCGCCTACGATCACGTATGCCGCATTGACATTATCATTGTCGGCCTTAATGCCCCAATCTGCAATCCATGCGTGATGAGCAGTAACGTAGAACTCAACTTTGTAAGTTCCATTATCCAGTCCGGTTATTTCCTGATAAACGGGTTTTGCATTTACTGTCAGCTCACTTAGAGGTGTCTTGCCATTGTTGTTCTCAAAGTAATGCTCAGCCATTACAACTTCTGGGCATCCAAGGGGAGTTACTTTATAGTTGTTGTAAGTACCGTTCCCATGCCAGGCTGTTGAAGATGTGCCGACCTTGGAGGTCTCGTTGACATAGTATGTCTCGGCCGACATACTGAGGCAGGAGGCCGCGGTGACGGTGGCTACTGCCAGCATAAGTAATTTTTTCATTTTCATGAATAATGATGATTGATAGATAGTAATAGATTCTTAATGGTATGAGCGTGCTAAAAATTCATATAGGCGGGAGGGTCACGGGTCCGAGACCCCTCCCGCCGGGCTCAATAACAAAACAAAACGTTTATGATCATGCAATCACCGGAGCTGTGCCAGCTCCGGTGTCTCAGAAGTTCACATATATATCTTATACGATTTCTTCGTGCCCTTGACGATGTAGATGCCGCCGGGCAGCTCGGCCTTCTCGTTGTCGGCCACGCGGATGCCCTGCATGTTGTACACGCCGGTCACAACGTTGTCCTCGGCATCGTTCATGATGCTCTCGACTGCGGAGTAGTCGCCGTCCTTCTTGTTGAACGTAGGCTCGGAGATCTCCGAATCAACATGATATGTCGCCTTGCCGTCCGTTCCGACTTTCTGATAGATACGGGCGTAGTCCACCAGGAATCGAGAGGGGTTGGGAGTATTGGCCAGCGAACCGCCGTTGATGCCGCCCAAAGCCAGGTTCAGCCAGAGCATCTGACGGACGGTGCGGTAAGGGTTGGCACCGTTGCTGTGATCGAAGTCGCCGTCGGGAATACCATTCACGGTCTGGTCAAGGTCTGTCTGGTTAACGAGGATATCGTCGCACCACAGTTCGATGTGGTCGGGATCCCAGACCATGATCCATGTATGGTAGTTGTCGCCCCAGCCTTCACCGAGTTGGGCATCGCCTACGAATGCGGAATCCCATACGGCGCTCCAGCGCTTGGTTCCGCCCCAGGCCACGTTGCCGTGTATGCCGTGGCCGTAATATTCCATAATGTCGATCTCGCCGTCGTAGGGCCATTCATACTGCTTGCCTGTCGACCAGATTGCGGGCCAGCAGCCTACGTACTGAGGCACCTTGGCGCGCACCTCGTATATGCCGTACATCCAGGTGTAGCCGTCCTGCCATCCGCCCTGGGTCTGCATCGAACCGGATACCCAGGTCAGATATTTGTTCTTCTTCCACTTTTCGGTGCTTCCGCGCTGATAAAGAGGATTACGTACCTGCTGGTCCTCGATGTTCTTGCCTTCGATTACGAGCACACCGTCCTCGATGTAGGTGCAGTTGTCGCCGTAATAGTACTGGTCCTCCTCGTTACGCTTGTAGCCGGTCTCGAAGTTCCAGATGGTGGGATCAGGCTTGCCTGAGCCGGAGAACTCCTCGGCGAACACGAGGCGGTAGCCCTCGTATACGTTGGCACGGGGATCGTTGTCGGCCAGGGGATGGTCTTTATAGAAATCCTCGGGTGTGGGATCCTCTGCATACTTCTCTGTCTCCTCTATGCTCCACAGATGCTTTTCCGCATCCGTCCCGGCCTTGTCGGTATAAACCGTCGATCCATCCGTGACAGCGTCGGTACCCATGCAGTTCTTGCCGTCGTTCATGCCGAGGTTGACTAAGGTTACCATTTCGCCCGAAGCCACGACCTTGTGCTGAGACAGTTTCTTGTTAAGTCCGATAGGGCAGGAGCTCCATTTCCCGTCAGAGCCAAGGTAAGTCTTGGAGTCGACGCGCTGGATGTTGTAGACGCCCTCCTGACCTGCGGGGATGAAGCGGAACACCTGTGTGTTGTCCTCCACCTTAGCGCATATCTTGCTGCTGAAGCCCGCGTCGGTCAGATAGAAACCGCTGGCATGCTTGATGCGGTAGTACTTGCCGGGTTCCGGATTAAGGACGCTGGCGGCAGACATGCCGAGAGTGCCGAGCCCGAAAGCGGCGATTAACGAAAAAGTAAGTTTTCGATTCATAGATATTAGTGTAAATTGTTTATTGGTGAAGTCGGGCAGGTCACCCTGCCCGGCCTCTGTGGTATCGGGATCAGAGAGCGATCTTGACGCTCTTGCCGCCCTGCTTGCGGATAACCACACCCTTATAGTTGTCGGCGCTTATGCGAACACCCTGCAGGTTGTAGTACTCAACGGGAGCCTCGTTGTCAACAACGATACCGTTGACTGCGCCTGTGCCGTTGGGATCGTAAATCTTGACGAGGTCGATATCCATGAACAGGTCAGCCTCATGTTTGTTGCCTTTTCCATAGTTATTGGGTAGAACGAACGACAGATATACCTTACCATCTGCAGGAGCAGTGAAGGTATAGGAATGCTCCATCCAATCCTGATCGGTGAATCCATCCTCGGTGTTGGGTGTCATAAACTTGGCAATCTCTTTGCCTGCATCTTCACCGGCAACCTCGGAAACGGAAACGTAATAGTTGGGATCGGGAGTCCACGCCGGGCCTTTGGGCCAGTTTACGCCCATCACGAAGTCCAGATTGTAAGTAGTTCCTGCGGTGAGGCCAGTCACGATCTGTGAGGCCTTGATGTCAGTCCAACCATCGTCGTTGAAGCCGAGCAGACGGAGATAGTGGGTGTCGTCCTCAGGACGCATGTCACCGTCACCGGGTTCTTCCATCCAGCGGGTGATACCGTTCCACTCGCCACCTGTCGACAGAGTCCATCCGGGAAGAACATCGATGTTTGCGAATGTGTTCCAGGGATCCCAGGTGTATCCCCCGGGTACTGATGCTTCTACACCGGATGCTTCGAAGTCACCGTTCACTACGAGGTTCGGACCCTGTGCATACGCAGCTGTGGCCATTGCTATGGCTGCCAACGAAAGTAAAATCTTTTTCATTGTTGTTTAAATTGGTTAATGATTTGGTTTATGTTTGGTTTGTTTACCTTGTTCCGTTTAAGGTTCAGGTTTGATGTTTAGGACACCGCCGGCGCCGGAACGCCGACGGTGGGTATAGGTTATGACAGGTTACTGGAGCGCGGGAGTATCGTGCGTTGTGGTCCAGAAGGGATTCTGGTAGATGGGAGACTGATCGACCGATGTGCCGTCAGCAGTGCTCTCCAGGAAGTGACTCTCTGCGATAGGACTGAGGTAGTGGGCCATGCGCCATGAGTAACCGCTTTGATACCACTCGTTTTTCGATGAGATACGGTCAAGGCTCAGGTACTTGGGATTGCCGTTGAAGCCTCCGTCTATGTCAGTCGGCGAGGATACATTGTTATCGTTCGGGTCACTCTGATCGTACTTTAATTTACTTGCTTTGAACCATTCGAGCATCGGACCGAACATTTTGCATCCGTGACGGAAGTAACGCTGAGTCTTGAGCTGGTCAAGGGCGCGCCAGCGGATCAGGTCGTCCCAACGCAAGCCTTCGCTGATAAGCTCGCAGCGACGTTCGCGACGGATGTTGTAGAGTACGGGGGATGTGATGCGGCGACCGGCGCTGTAGAGACCGAAGTCGTGGCTGGTCTGTTCCTCCTTGTTCAGGTCTGTTGCGTTGATGGTGACGTGAGCGTCCTGAGGCAGACCGGCGCGAACGCGGAGCTTGCCCCACAGTTCCCATGCCTTGGCGTCAAGACCGTCGCCATATTTCTCCCAGGCAGCCTCCAGATAGATCAGGTAAGCCTCGGCCGAACGGAAGATGATGGCGGAAGTTATATCAAAACCTCCTTTGGTCCATTCCATATTGGTGGTGAATCCCTTACCCTTGGTGTAGCCGGTAGAGGTAGTGAAATCCACGCCACCGCTGATGAGGGCCGGAGCCTTGAATTCCTTGTCCTTCTTGCTCTTCTTGCCTTCGCCGATGCGCTGGTCGGAGCCGGCGTAAACATACTCGTTGGGGGCCTTCATGAACAGACGCCAGCGCCAGTCGCGGCCATCCTTGGTATCGGCCACGAAGTCGTCGCCCTTATATCCGCTGTTCGCGTCGTAGATGGGCAGACCGTTGTCCATCAAGAAGCAGTTGGCGAATTCCTGAGTATAACCTCGGCCGCCCTTGATGTACTGGTTCAGGCAGTGTCCACCTGAAACGCTTGTGGTGTAAGTGCGGAACATCAAAGCCTCGTCCATGCTCTTGGGGTCGGCGGTGGAGAACAGGTTATAGTAGGGATTGCTGGGCATGTCGGTGTACGTGGTGCCGAGCATCTGCTTGTTGTTGGCAGTCAGATTGGGGTGAGCGTCAGCCACCTTGCCGGCGGCGTCCAGAGCAATGTCGAGGAAGTATGAAACCTCGGCGGCATTATCGTATGTGAATCCGGCATTGTAGTCCTTGGCAGCTCCGGGCCAGCCGGCTGCTGCATCGGGCACGAAGGGAGTGCCGGCGAAGTATTTCTCGAACGTAGCCTCGTATAGAGCCACACGAGCTTTGAGCATGAGGGCGATATCCTTGGTGATTCGGTTGCGGCCGCCGGTGGTGGCACCGTCCGACAGATATTTGTAGGCTGAGTCGAGTTCTGCGATGATGAAGCGGGCCACCTTATTGCGGGGCTGTCGCTTGGATACCATGATCAGTGAATCCTTATCCAGGGGCTGAGTCTCTGTGATTATGGGAAAGTCGCCCAAAGAACGAAGCTTGCCGAAGTATTCGTTGGCGCGAAGCAGGAACGCCTCGCCAATATAGTGGCGGATGGTGACGTCGGTTCCCTGGATCTCTCCCCGCTTGTATTTGGGAAGTACCTGCTCAAAGAAATAGTTGATATCGTTGATATACCCGAAGCTCCATGCTCCACCCGATGTGCCGACCTTAACTCTTGAATCGCCATCGAAGAACTGGTCGTTGGTACCGCTCTCATTGTCGGTGCCCTGGTCGTCGTCAAGGAAATTAGAGTAACTGGAACCGCCCACACCGAAATGGGGGAAGGCATTGTTGCCACGGTTGCCCTGAACCTCCGAGCCTGTATAGTAGGAGATAAGGTAATTGCCCAACTGTTCCTCCGAGTTGAAATACAACTCGGGAGTAACAGCCGACGGAGGCGTGATGTCCAGGTAATCGTCGCATCCTGTCAGCATCCCTCCCGAAATCAGGAGAGCTCCTAACATCAATTTGCTATATATTGGTTTCATTGTAGTCTGAATTTTTTAGAAATCGATAGATAAACCGAAGCTGTAGGTCTTCGCGATAGGATATGAAGAACCGGACTTCATGGAAGAAACTTCGAGCGACTCGGGGTCGATCACCTTCGACATCTTGGTGCATGTGAAGACGTTCTCGGCCGAGAAGTAGAAGCGGAGTTTCTCGATATAAGCCTTGCGGGTCAACTTCTGAGGCAGGGTGTAACCGATCTGGAGGTTCTTCAGACGGATGTAGGAGGCATCCTGCAGGAAGCGTGTCTGGGCCTCGCGGTTCTTGTTGGTGTAGTAGATGGGACGGCCATAGTAAGCGTCACGGTTCTCGCCAAGGGCGGAGTTCTCGTCACGCCAGTAGTCCAGATGTTCCTTCAGGAAGATTGACTCCCATCGGCCGCCGGTTGTAGCACCCCAGAACACGGCACCTTTGCCGGCTGTGCCCTGGTCGCCGTAAGGCGAGAAGTAGTAGTCGCGCTTGGCCACTCCCTGGAAGAAGAGGGTAAGGTCGATGCCCTTCCATTCACCGTACAGGTTCAGACCGAACTGATAGCGCGGAGTATCGTTACCTATCACCTTAAGGTCGCCGAGGTCGTTGAGTGTCTTGCCCTTGGTGATCTTGCCGTCGCCGTTTATATCTTTGTACATCATGTCACCGCCCTGCCAGTTTGAACCGATAGCGTCCTGACCGCCATTGGGCAATGTCGCTAAGTGTGCAGCCATCTCTGCATCGTCGCGGGCAACGCCTACGGTTGTCAGACCGTAAATCTGTCCTGTCAGGCGTCCGGCAATGTATTTGTCGATATACTGCTCGTTGTTGGGGTACTTGGTGATCTTGGTCTGGTCGTCGGACATATTGAACTTGACGGAGTAGTTGAAGTCCTTGACATTGTCCTGCCACTGCAGCGAGAGTTCCCAACCGTAAGTGCGCATTGCGAGGTTGTTCTCCTTAGGAGCGGTTGCTCCAAGAGTGGCGGGATAAACGCGGGCAGGGCCGACCATGTCGGAGTTGCTGCGCCAGAAGTAATCGAACGATCCGTTCAGACGATTCTGGAAGAAGCCGAAATCGATACCGACATTGGTGGTGCGGATTTTCTCCCAAGTCAGGCCTGTGTAGATAAGTGCCGGGAATTTTGCCGTGCCGGGCTTCAGACCGTTAACGAGCCAGCTGGAATTGTTGTTCTTAGCCTCGATGGTGCGGTATGTGGGATACCAGCTGTTGGTGTTCTGGTTAGCCAGCTGACCGTAGGATACGCGGACTTTCAGCTGATTCCACCAGGAAGCGATAGGCTCCCAGAATTTTTCGTTGGCTACGTTCCAGCCGGCCGAGAAAGAGGGCGACCATACCCAGCGGTGCTGTCTGCGGAAACGCGATGTGCCGTCATAACGGAGGTTGACCTCCAGCAGATAGCGGCCGTCGAAATTGTAGTTGATGCGGCCGAAGAAACCTGCTGTGCGCCATTTCTGATATTCACCGTTCATTCCCCATCTATCGGTGCTGGATGTAAGGTCAAGTACAGGCAGGTCTTCTACAATCATATCATCACGGCTTGCGTTAAGTTTACGATAATCGAACGATTCACCCTGGAAACCGAGCATGACCTTGAATTCGTTCTTGTCGGCAATGGTGAAGTTGTAGTCGGTAAACAGGTTGTAGTTCAGATAAGTGGAGCGGTAGGAATATTCGTAAACGCTACTATATTTACCTGAATCGAAAGCAAGGTGGGTGGATTCATGTGACAGACCTTCGAGGTCATCGGCGTCGTGGGCGTAAACCGGCTTGCTGTCCTGATGTGTCCAGTCGTTGTTGATACGGGTGTTGAATTCCCCCGTGATGTTCCATCCGGGAAGGGGAGTGGCAACAAGCTGAATCTGGTTGGTGAACACGTCGTTCATCTCCTTGTGACGTCCACCGTTCTCCAGATGCTCGATATAGTTGTAGTCAGCGGCGATGTAACCGTTGGGGTCGTATTTTGGGTTTGTCGGAGGAAGGCGACGTATCACCTTCTCGTAGAAACCGCCGGACATGATGGTGGGACGGCTGTATTGGGTACGTACCCAGCGGCTGGTGAAGCCTAAGCGCAGCCATGAGAACATCTGTGCGTTGAACTTACCCATGACGTTGAAGCGGTCGTAGTTGTCGTTGCCATACTTCAGGAAGCCTCCTTGACCCAGGTACTGACCTGATACGTAGTACTGTATCTTGTCGCTACCACCCTGCAGCGTCACGTTGTGCTCCTGAGCGAAGGCAGTTTTTTTATACAACTCGTCGCGCCAGTTGATGTTGGCAAATGTTCCTCCGCATTCGCCCGTACCCCAGCGACGGTAGGTGCCTTCCCACTTGTTCTCGTAGAAGGGGTCGTCGATCTGGCCCGTGTAATACAGGTACGCCTGCTCGGTGAAGTCGGGGTCGAACTCCGTTTTGTTGGAAGTGTACTTCTGAACATCGTTCAGATAACAGATGTATTCCCAGGAATCCATCATCTCCATGGGAGTCAGAGGCTGGTTCCAGCGGAAGGAGTTGTTGTAATGTATCTGAGCCTTGCCCTTGGCACCGGATTTGGTGGTAATCAAGATAACACCGAAAGGAGCGCGCGAACCATAGATTGAAGATGCTGCGGCATCCTTTAGTACGGAGATTGACTCGATATCGGAGGGGTTGATTGTGTTCATGTCGCCCTCCATGCCGTCTATCAGGATGAGAGGACCGCCTTTGGATCCGTCACCGATGGTGTTCATACCGCGGACGTTGATTTGCTTTGTGGCGTTCAGCTCACCGCCGGCGGTTGAGTTGGTAATGTTAAGACCGGGGATGACACCCTGCAGGGCGGCTGCCGTGCTTTGTACGGGACGCTCTGCGATTTCCTTACCTGTGGCGACACCCACCGAACCGGTCAGGTTAACTTTCTTCTGCGTGCCGAAGCCGACCACTACGACTTCGTCAAGCACCTGGCTGTCCTCCGACATCTTGAATTCCTTGCTTTCGCCGGGATTCACTTTCTCGGTAAGCGGTTTGTAGCCCACATACGTAATGGTGATTGTAGCGGGTTTGGACAACTTGAGGGTGAAGTTACCATCGAGGTCCGTCACGCCAGTGGCGGAACCGTCGCTACTGCGGACAGTGGCGCCGATCAGGGGTTCGCCCGTGGCGGCATCCACGACTGTACCGCTCATAGTTCCTGCCGAAACCTGTCTGGCCGCCGACTGCGGAACTGCATACATCGTCTGGTATCCGGCGAGAAGCAGACCCGAGCACAACGCCGCCTTCAGGATAAGGCCGGTTTTCTTGTACGGATTGTTGTTCATATTGGATAGGTTAATTCATGTTATTATTCTCTCTTCAGGTCAGTGGAGATCATGGTATGGTACGAGGCGCAACGGACGCCGGCGTGCAAGCCATTTTCAGGCACTTGAGTCTTCATATATATTAATGTGCCGAGGCACTTAATCTTCATGGTATAGCAAGAAACACACGTAGTCGCTATTGTCTGGGCGCAAAATTATTGCAAAAAATTGGGGATGGGTTGTCCGTTTTCGTCAAATTAATTTTCCAAAATATGCAATCCGTGTTAAAAATGATTTTTACATTATATAATGACCGTTAAGAATATTTAACAACATAGTTAAGGAACATAATCCGACATCGAGTAGCTAATGATTCACCACGTCCATACACCGCGGATTGCATGATTCGGTTATTATATCATGATTCGGTTATTATATATAGGATAAGGTGCGTGAAACGGCGATTTTGCATAATTTGGACTATCTTTTAATTAAATTGGCTATTGAGAACCGCTTTTTAAGTATTAAATTTGCATCGATTGTATCCGATACCGAAAAACTCATTGTTTCGACATAGTATTTGATGCATCGATAATCCTACTTTTTCAGAACCATCCATGCGAATAAGAAACATATTGATTGGAATCGTGCTTCCGGTTGCGTCACTGCTGACGCATCCCCGGGCCTCGGCGTCGATGCACCTGGGGATGTCCCAGGGGCTGTCCAACGGCTGCGTGATGCGCACCGTCGAGGACAGTCAGGGCAATATCTGGGTTTCGACCGACAACGGCCTGAACCGCTGGGACGGCTCACGCTTCCATACATATACTGCGGTGAATTCCGGACTGGAGTCTTCGGGTCTCGGAGGTATGGCCGTGGCACGCAACAAGCCCGGATACCTGTGGGTCGGCAGCCAGCGCAACGGCATATATATGGTGAACTGCACTACATACGAGATAGAACGTACCCATATACCCGGCACACGCTCCAAGGACGTGGCCGACATCACCACCGCCCCCGAAAAGGGAATCTGGATCACCGACTATTACTACGGCCCTCAGCATTATGACCCCGAGACCGGCAGGATGAGCCGCCCGGTGCCCGAAATGGTGAAGGGACTTCCGGCCATGGCATGGACGGCGGTGGAGGGCCCGGACCATAAACTGTATATCGGACATGTGGACCGGGGTTTCAGCGTGGTGGACACCGTGAGCAGGACATACCGGAATTTCCGCGCGCCCGACATACCGAGCGACAAGGTATATGCCGTGTGCGTTGACAACAACCGCAACGTATGGATAGGCACCGATAAGGGAGCGGCCATGTACAGCCCCTCGACCGGCCGAATAGTGAAATTCGTGCACGACCCCGCCAATCCCAGGTCGATAGGCGCCGGCTCCATACATTCCATATATATGCGCGGCGACGGCACGTTGTGGTTCGCCACCTCGCGTCAGGGCGTCAGCATACTTGACATACGAGGCAACGCCTTCACCGACATTGCGTCCGTATCGTTCACGTCATTGCCGGTAAACGATATATCCGACGGGTCGTCGACATCGTTCGTATGGAGCATATTCGAAGACTCTTACGGCAACGTATGGCTGGGCAAATACCGTACGGGCATGGACTTCATCAGCCACATACCTCCGATGATCTCGCCCATGAGATTCCTTAACGACAGGGGGCAGCCCAATCCGGCATGGGCCGTTACTGCCGATTCGTCCGGTAACGTATGGGTTGGGTCCGACCGCAGTATAATCAGGCTTGATGCAGCCGGCAACGGGGAGCATGAAATTCAGCTGCCGGGTATTGACGGTGGCGCCACGTCGTTCATCAGCAGCGTCGCGGCCGATTCCGACAACGGCCGGATATGGGTTGGCACGCACGAGAACGGTGTATTGGTGTACGACACCCGGTCAGGCGCATGGCAGACCGTTCAGGGAGTGGCGGGGAAGGTATGTACGCTTACCATATATAAAGGAGACGTTTATATCGGTACGGATCACGGACTGTACACCGCGCGCCGGCAAGGTGCCGCCCCTGTGGCCGAAGAAATCGTAGGCGTCAACAGAGCGCTGGCCGACAAGATGGTGAACAGCATCAGTTTCGACAGCCGCGGCAGGATGTGGCTCGGCATGTTCGGACGCGGCATATACATATTCGGAGCCGATGGCCGACTGCTGGCCCATCATGAAGAACGCACGAAATTTCCCAGCAATACCGTGAACCATATAATCCATGACCGTAATCACGGCACATGGGCGGCGACATCGGCCGGACTGGTGCGTTTCGACAACGGCGACATCCGCAAATACCATCGCGTGGGAGAAGTGGACGACGTCAAGATATCGCACATCATGTCGCTGGCGCAGGACAGCAGGGGATACATCTGGGCCAGTGCAGTGCGCGAAGTGCTGAGAATAGACCCGAACAACGAGAAGGTGTCCATATATACAGGATATATGACGGACCGGAGCGGGGCATACTGTGTCGGCGCATCGGCCAGCAATGTGAACGGCGACATATATTTCCCGTCGGAAACGGCGCTTGTGAAGATACGCCCCATGCTGCCGAATGACATAGAGCAGACACACAAGGTGGTGGCCACCGGCGTCAAGGCCTGGGGGCACGGCGTGGAACCGTACAACGGGCGCGAGATACCTGTGACAGACGGTGAAGCCAGGATACCGTACAACGAAAGCACGTTCACCGTGACTTTCGCCATCCAGGACCTGGCCGCCATGATGCATTCCGAATTCTCGTGCAAACTTGAGGGACTGGACCAGAGCTGGGTATATTCACCCGGCAATAATTCAGTGACATACACCGACGTCGATCCGGGCACATACCGCTTTATGGTGCGCCAGAGACTGTCGAACGGAGAATGGAGCGAACCGATGGAGATAATGACAATAGTCGTGACTCCGCCGATATGGCTGACATGGTGGGCCAAGTGCATATACGTGCTGCTGGCAGGAGCGTTCTGCTACTGGATATACACTCTGATACGGCACCGCATCAGGATGCAGCGCGAACTGGCGCTGCAAGGGGAGCGCATCAGCGCGGGACAGGCCCTGACCGAAGAACGGTTACGTTTCTATACCAACGTGACGCACGAGCTGCGTACACCGCTGACTCTGATAATGGGGCCGCTGGAGGATATGGTGTCCGACCCGTCGCTGCCGCAGAAGTTCTCGTACAAGCTCCAGGTGATGCACAACAGCGCGGAACAGCTGATGACGCTGATTAACGGGATTCTTGAATTCCGCAAGACGGAGACCCAGAACCGCCGGCTGAACGTGCGTATGGGCAATCCGGCCAATCTGCTGAGAGAAATCGGATTGCGCTTCAAGGAACTGAACCGCAATCCGAACACGGAGATAGTGCTCGACATAGAACCCGATTCGCCCGACATGTATATCGACCCGGAGATGCTGACCATAATCATCAACAACCTGGCCAGCAACGCCGTGAAATATACGCCGAAGGGCAATATCACTTTCGGCATACACACCGAAACGGACGCCACCGGCAAGCGGCGTACACGCATCGTTGTCTCTGACACCGGCTATGGAATCTCGAGCAAGGCGCAGACTCTCATCTTCGACCGGTATTATCAGGCCGGCGGCGAGCACCAGGCATCGGGTACCGGCATCGGACTGGCCTTGGTGAAGCAACTGGCCGACCTGCATCATGCATCGCTGACCGTAGACTCGCAGGAGGGTAAAGGCTCTACGTTCACCCTCACTCTGGATACCGACGAGACTTATCCGGATGCATTGCACTTTGAAGACCAGCAGATATCATTGACCGTGAACGGACCCAAGGCGGATGCGGGAGACGGAAGTGAAGATACAACCGCATCGGAAAACGCCCGCAGAAAGATACTTGTGGTGGAGGACAACGACGACATCCGTGAATATATAGCCAATACTCTGGCTGACGAGGCCGACATAATACAGGCGCACAACGGACTGGAGGGTATGCGTTTGGCCACGGAGGAGATGCCCGACATCATAATCTCGGACATCATGATGCCGGAGATGGACGGCATATCGATGTGCCGGTCGCTCAAAGGGGAGCTGGTGACAAGCCATATCCCCATCATTCTGCTTACGGCCAAGGATTCCATAGACGACAAAGAGACCGGATACGAATCCGGCGCCGATTCATACATCACCAAGCCTTTCAGCAGTAAATTGCTGAAATCCAGGATACACAATCTGATAATGACACGCCGGCGTATGTCGGAATATCTCATGAAGCAGGTACCGTCTATGCAATATGCAGAATCGGGGGGGGTGGAAGATGTTGATATACAACAAGATACAAAAGAGGCGCTGAACGCCGGCAATGACTCATTACCGGACGATGCGACAGAAGTAACCAAAACCCTGACGGCACTTGACAAGCAGTTCCTTGACAAGCTGTTTGAGATAGTGAGCGACAACATAGACAACGAGGAATTGTCGGTAGGTTACCTGGCGGATAAATTCTGCATGAGTAACTCGACGCTTTACCGCAAGGTTACGGCACTGTTGCAGATCAGTCCGAACGAGTATGTGCGTCACGTCCGTATGGAAAAGGCCGTGGAACTGCTGAAGACCCGCAAATACTCAATCAGCGACATCGCCTACCAGACGGGATTCGGAAGCCACAGCTCGTTCAACAAGGTATTCAAGAAAGAATTCGGCATGACTCCTTCGGAATATATGAACGGCCTGCGGGACGAAGGTCAAAAATGACACGGGCAACAAAATCATAAAAAGTATCAACCATATTACATACAAGGACATCTAACTAACTATCCTATATCATGAACATAAGAATCACTACAGGCGTGCTGATTGCCGCGGCGGTATGCGGCACGGCGTCGGCGAAGCTGCCGACAGCGCAGGAGACACGCCGTGCCATTGAGAAGGTGAACACCCAATGGCAGAAGAACAACCCGCCGGAATGCAGGGCATTCTGGGACAACGCCGCGTATCACACCGGCAACATGGAGGCCTACAGGCTGACCGGCAATCAGGATTTCCTGGATTATTCCCGGAAGTGGGCCGAACACAACGAGTGGAAAGGCGCCAAGGGCACCGACAGGAGCAAGTGGAAATACGCCACATACGGCGAGGACGAGGACCATGTGATGTTCGGCGACTGGCAGATATGCTTCCAGACTTACGCCGACCTCTACAACATCTTGCCCGACGACAGATACATACGCCGCGCCAAAGAGGTGATGGAATACCAGATGTCGACTCCGCAGAACGACTACTGGTGGTGGGCCGACGGTCTCTATATGGTGATGCCTGTAATGACCAAGATGTACAACATCACCCGCAATCAGAAATATCTGGACAAGCTGTATGAATACATACAGGTCAGCGACTCGATAATGCTCGACCCGGAGACGGGGCTATACTTCCGCGACGGCAAGTATGTGTATCCCAAGCACAAGAGCGTGAACGGCAAAAAGGACTTCTGGGCGCGTGGCGACGGCTGGGTTCTTGCCGGACTGGCCAAGGTGCTGGCGGATGTACCCGCCAACTGGAAGCACCGCAAGTTCTTCGAGAACAAATATGTAAAATTGGCCGATGCGGTGGTGTCGTGTCAGCAGCCCGGCGGCTGGTGGACGCGCTCCATGCTCGATCCTGAACACGCTCCCGGCCCCGAGACATCGGGCACCGCATTCTTCACATACGGACTGCTGTGGGGCGTGAACAACGGCATACTGAAGGACCCGAAATATCTTGCCGCAGCCGAAAAGGGTATGGATTATCTGTACAATACCGCCATGCAGAAGGACGGCTCGATAGGGTATGTGCAGCCCATCGGCGAGAAGGCCATACCCGGACAGGTGGTAGACCGTAAGTCCACCTCCAATTTCGGTACAGGCGCGTGGCTGCTCGCAGCATCCGAATGGGTGCGCAATCAGGAGCGTAATCAGAATCAGGATCGCGCATACTGGGTGGATCTGGCTTATCAGATGGCTGCTCCCGTGCTGAGCAACATGGCCGAGGGCAACCTGCAGAAGAACATGCTGGTGGAGGTCAGTCCCAACTGGGACGGCCGCGACAAGCGCGTGACATACATGGAATGCTTCGGTCGTCTGATGGCCGGCCTTGCGCCCTGGCTGTCGCTGCCCGACGACGGCACCGAGGAATCGGCCAAGCGTGCGCAGCTGCGCGAATGGGCGCTGAAGGCATACAAGAACGCGGTGGATCCCGAAAGTCCCGACTATCTGCTGTGGCGTGGCCACGGGCAGGCTTTGGTGGACGCCGCATACGTGGCCGAGAGTCTGATACGCGGTTACGACGCTCTCTGGGTGCCCCTCGATTCGCTGACTAAGAAACGGTATGTGGAGGAATTCACCCAGCTGCGCCGGGTGGATCCCCCTTACACCAACTGGCTGCTTTTCTCGTCGACCATCGAGAGTTTTCTCGGCAAGATCGGCGCGCAGTGCGACGAATACAGAGTGAATTCCGCAATACGCAAGACCGAGGAATGGTACACCGGTGACGGATGGTATGCCGACGGCCCCAGCTTTGCCTTCGACTACTATTCCAGTTTCGTATTCCATCCCATGTACCTGGAGACGCTGCAGAACATGAAGGAATCGGGCATATATACCCGCATTGACTACAAGAAATACTACGACCGCGCGCTGAAACGCACGCAGAAATTCGCCATAGTGCTCGAAAGGCTTATCTCGCCTGAAGGCACGTTCCCGGTGTTCGGCCGCTCGATACCCTATCGCATGGCCTGCATGCAGCCCTTGGCGCTGATGGCATGGTACGGCAAGCTGCCCGAAGGCGTCGGCAACGGACAGGCTCGTGCGGCCCTTACGGCGGTGATGCACAGGATGTTCGACGGCAAGGAGAACTTCAACGAAAAGGAATACCTCACCATCGGTTTCGCGGGCCGTCAGCCCAACGTGGCCGACTGGTACACCAACAACGGATCGCTCTACATGACCTCCCTTGCATTCATGCCGTTAGGTCTGCCGGCCACGCATCCTTTCTGGACCGACGCGGCACAACCCTGGACCCAGGTCAAGGCGTGGAACGGAGATCCCTTCCCCAAGGACCATCACTGGAAGGACGACATCAGGACGTGGGACCTCTTTTAGTTAACAGATAGCAGATATTAGATATTGGAAAGCAATAAGAACAACAGATTAAATCACTGATATCATGAAGATATATGAAGGAATGATGTTGAGTGTATTGGCATTGGCGGGGACGTCAGTTGCCATGATGGCCGATGACACCACTGGAATGCAGGATGAATGGGTGACTATAGAGAACGGTCACATCTGGACGGACGAGAGTGGCAACACGGTACAGGCACATGGTGCAGGTTTCCTGATAGAGAACGGCCGGTTCTATATGATCGGTGAAGACCGCAGCAAGACGTGGAACCCTGACGTGAACATGTATTCGTCGCCCGACCTGGTGCATTGGAAATTCGAGAACAAGATCATAGCCAACGGCAAGACCCACCCGTCGCTCGGCACCGACCGTATGATAGAGCGTCCGAAACTCATGAAGAATCCTAAGACAGGCAAGTATGTGGTATGGTGCCATTGGGAGGCGTCGAACTACGGTGCTTCGGAAGCGGGGGTGTTCCAGTGCGACAAGGTCAACGGTGACTACGAATATGTGTGGGGCGGCCGGCCTCTGGACACCAAGAGCCGCGACTGCAACGTGTATGTCGACGATGACGGCACCGCATATTTTATCTCGACCACCGACGAGAACACCAACTTGGGACTGTTCAGGCTGAGCGACGACTATCTGTCGGCCGTGGAGAAGACCGTGCTGTTCCAGGGCCAGCGCCGCGAGGCACCGGCAATAGTGAAGCACAACGGCCGTTACTACATGCTGTCATCGGCATGTTCGGGCTGGGACCCCAATCCATGCAAGCTGTCGTACACCGACGACCTGACCAAAGGCTGGAGCGGACTTAAACAGATAGGCAACGGCGTGGCGTACGACACGCAGGCCGCTTCCATTCTGAAGATAGAGGGCTCGAAACAGACCACATACCTGTATGTAGGCGACCGCTGGCAGGATCCCGACCTCCCTCAGTCGAAGACCATCATATTCCCGATATCGTTCACGGAGACCGGATGTGACTTCACATACCGCCCCGTGTTCGACATCAATTTCGCCACCGGCGAATGGCGCGAGCATCAGTATCCCGACAAGCTGGACCGTACCGGCTGGATAGTCAGTGACGTCAGCAGCGAAGAGACGGTAGGCGAGAAAGCACCCGCCAGCAATATCCTGGACGGTGATCTCGGCACGATCTGGCACACAAAGTGGAAGGACGGCGCTGCCGAGGCTCCTCACTATGTAGTGGTAGACATGGGTAAGGTGAACAAAATAAACGCTTACCTGTCGACTCCGCGCAATGACCATTCGCTGAACGGTCTATACCGCGAATATCGTTTTCAGGTAAGCGTTGACGGTCAGAACTGGACCACAGTGTCGGAGGGTGACTGGATGCCTTACTGGACCCGCGTCACATTCCCCGAGACGAATGCCCGTTATGTGAAGCTCGAGGCTCTGTCGGGCGAGTATGGCTCGATGGCAGAACTCGATATCTATGGAACGGCAGGCTCCGCCATCCAGTCGGTGAATGCCGAGGCATCTGTGCAGGAGAGCAGCTATTATACTGTCGACGGCCTGAAGGTGCAGAACCCCGATACCGTAAAGGGCGTGGTGCTATGCTGCAACAAGCTGAGCGACGGCACCGTCAAGGTTAAGAAGATGTTGAAGTAATATCAGGATAAAAAATAAGTGCGACCTGAAAGGCCGCACCCCGAACCAGCCCGCCCGTCAGCGGGCTGGTGTTTTTTGTATAGCGGTGGAAACGCGGGTGCCCGGTGTCTTTTTGTCGCGGGGATGGATGTCGTTCCATTCACCGATGTCTCCGTTCCGGATAATGTATACGCGCGGTGTCTCGTCGGCGGCGAGACGCTGCGCGTCGCGCATTTCCTGCCACGCCTTGCGGCCATATACGTCCGATTCGGGCAGAAAGTCGGCAAGCTCAACGATATAGAAAGGCATATCCGGGTCGTTGAACTGTTTGCGCCAGTCTTTGACAAGCGATTTCATCAGGCCCGTGTATTGATGGCGTATGTCCACGTCCGATTCACCCTGATACCATACCACACCTCGAAAAGGAAGGTGAAGCATGGGAGCGATCATGCCGTTGTAAAGAACCGACGGTGTCTGAAACCAATCGTTAGACCCCGGAGTGGAAGGCATCTCAATGCCTGTGCGATGTTTCCAGGTGCCTTCAAGCGAGTATTCCGACTTGTCGTCGAAAATAAGCTTATGAGGCTTGTCGGTGACCACATGTGGGGCTCCGTAATTGCTCTGCACACGTATCGCGATTACATTGTCCTTCTCTTTCATAAGCCCTTCCGGAACCTTATATATGCGGGGAGGATACTGGTAGGCTGTCCAGCCCACGAACTTGCCGTTGATGAAAACGGAGTCGGCATCCACTATGCAGCCGAGACGCAGCTCGGCCGGTTTGCCGGCTTGTGCGGCAGGGAGATCGAAATGGCGGCGCAACCAGTGTATGCCGTTTATGGCAGATCCATCCGGCCGTTTGCCCCATTCGGTGCTGAGCAGGTCGTATTCCCGCCAATCGCTGTCATCAAGTGCCGGTGCGTTCCAGCGGAGAGTGCCTGTATTACCTAATTCGAGGTTGTTGGCCACGCCATACCATAAAGACTGGCCTCGCTGCTGGGCTTTGGATAGGGATGCGCGATAGTCATCATCCTCCACCATGCGCAGACTGTTCAGGAGCACTGGATAATTCTGCAGCGCCTCCTCGCTGAGCCATGTCTGTATCTTGGAACCGCCCCAACTGGAATTTACGATGCCCACCGGCACGTGGCCGTTGTGCTCGTACAGATCCTTGGCCATGAAATATACCAAGGCTCCGAACTGTTTTGCATCCTCGGGAATGGCTTTCTTCCATGGTGTAGCCTTTACGTCCTTCTGTGGACCATGGAAAGCATATTCCTTAGGGGTCTTGAACTCGCGGATGTTGCCATTATTATAGTTAGCCACCTCATCGGCATAGAAATCGAGCGTGCGGCTCACGGGAAGTTCCATATTGCTCTGTCCCGAGCCGAGATACAGATCGCCGAAAAGAACATCGGAGACGGTGACATCGTTTGCTGTAAGAGTGTAAGGACCGCCTGCTTTGAAGGGTTTCAGAGTGACCAGCCAGTTGCCGGAAGCATCGGCGACGGCCGTGCCTTTCTGTTTCCCGATTTTTACGTTTACCGTTTCGCCGGGCGAGGCGGTGCCCCAGATCCTGACAGGCTGATTGCGCTGGAGTATCACGCCGTCGCTCAGTACGGCAGGAAGCTTGACTGCTGCGTTACCGGCAATGGCCGTTGCGAGCAAGCTTAAAAAAATGAGTTTCGTGTTCATGTATTTTTTAGGTTAAAGTATTCTCGGTATATAGCATGGCAAAAGTACTAAAATTTTTTTAATAGTACATAAAGAGACATGGCAAAAAGATATAATGAGACAAATAGAAACAAATGCGCAACAAAATGGGCGATGATGCAACATATTTTATGATTTAGTAAACAAATTATACGGAATATTACAGATTAATTAGGTAATTTTGCAATGTCCGAAACAAACTATCGGCAATGTTATTCGTCGGGGTGATTTCGGCTTAGTGTAAACCTGAAGAACTCTGGAATCCCACATTTGGAAAAATGGGTTCCTTAACACTACCAAGCGCTATGCAGACAGAGATGTCAACAGATGAAATCAGCTTTGAGAAGTTTTACGAGAAAAACTTCGATAACTTGTGCAATTATTTCAGAAGCCGCATTCCGATGGGAGAATGTGCCGAGGATATGGCGCAGGAAGCCTTCATGAAAATGCTTGAGAACAGGATTGAGATCAACAGCCATTCCTGTTGTCTGCTGTATGCAATAGCGCGTAATCTTGCAATCGACTCCATCAGAAAATACTATCGACGGGAGAATTTCGAGACCACTGTTTCAGAGCGGATGCCTTTGTCGGCAAATCTGGTTGAGGACGAGGTACATTACCGGGAGCTTGTGCGGAACTTCATGCGCGAGATCTCGAAACTTTCGCCTCAGCGCAGGATAATCTATCGCAAAGTCGAATTAGAAGATCAAACCGCCGGCGATGTCGCCAAAGAAATGAGCCTCGGTCTGCGCACCGTCAACAACCAGCTGTATCTGGCGCGCAGAATCATCAGATGCTCGTTGCAGGCCATAGGATAACCTTGGCCCGGGAATATCCTGCCTTATAATACGTTATTATAGATAAGAGAACCCCAACATTCAGAACGATATGATATCATTACGTAAAAGCGCGTTATTGCTGACGCTGTGTGCGTCGGCAATAGGCTCATCACATGCCCGCAACCCATATCTCCCTTTAGGAGAGTGCATACCCGACGGCGAGCCTTACGTGTTCGAAGACCCGGATAAGCCCGGATCTTACAGAGTGTACATATACGGCTCGCACGACCAGACGGGCAAGATGTACTGCGGACTGGACCAGGTGGTGTGGTCGGCGCCGGTTGACAGTCTGAACAACTGGCGATATGACGGAGTGATATTTGAGAACAAGCTGGACGCCAAGGGCCGGAAACTGTTTCCCGATGGTCGCGGCGATGTGCTTTATGCACCCGATGTGGCCGTGAAGACCATTGCCAACGGAAGCAAGACATATTATCTTTATCCCAACGTGCAGGGAGAGCGCAACAATCTGGTGGCCAAGTCATCGAGACCCGACGGACCGTTTACGGTATGCAACTGGGATCCGAAGGATCCGAAGAAGACGGTGGGACCATTCGCTTTCGACCCCGCGGCATTCGTTGACGACGATGGCCGAGCATACGGCTACTGGGGCTTCAACCAGGGATATGCCTGTGAGTTAGACACTGCAACGATGGCTACGGTAAAGCTCGGCACGGAGATAGTCAAGACACTTCCCGGCAAGGACACGGTGAATCAGTTCAGATTTTATGAGGCATCGTCCATGCGTAAAATCAAGGACAAATACGTATTGGTGTATAGCCGGTGGACAAACGATGGCGAGGATGGACTTCCCGGCTCCAACTATACGCTGGCGTATGCATGGAGCAACAGTCCGTTAGGTCCCTGGACATGCGGAGGTACCATAATCGACGGCCGCGGCATCGAGAAGATACATGGCAAAAACGTGCCGACAGCCGTGCCGAACGGCAACACGCACGGCAGCATCTGTGAGATAAACGGCAAGTGGTGGGTGTTCTATCACCGTCAGGCCGATACGAACGAATACTGTCGTCAGGCCATGGTGGCGCCGATAGACGTTGAAGTGTTTGAGGGTCCCGACGGATTCGTGAAAATCAGTCAGGGCGAATTCACCTGTGAGGGTTTCGAGACCGAAGGCCTTAATCCCTTCAAGTTGACGCCGGCCGGAATTGCCTGCTATTTCACAGGACCGACGCCCGCGTATCAGGAGTACCCCAATGTGGTGTATTCCGGCTCGCACTCAAAGGTGGTACGCGCCGCGTACGACGGCAAGTCGGATCCCTACGCACCGGAGCGTGACCGCTGTCCGCTGGTGAACAATACCGCCGGGTCGAAGGTAGGGTACAAATACTTCAACTTCACGGACACGTACGGCAAGCCGGGAACGAAGCTGGAGGTGAAGTATGTGCCTGAAGGAGTGGCCGGCACTATGGACATATATCTTGACGCGCCCTGCAAATGCCGTGGTGCCGTCAAAATCGGCACACTGGAGATTCCGGCTGAGACAGGAGAGATGCGCACCGCTACGGTAGAAGTGCCAAACCTGCAGTATCACAACGGCAAGCACGCGCTGTACTTCGTGTTCAATTCCGAGACACAGGGCAAGTCGCTGTGCGAGTTGGAAAGTTTCAGATTCGTGGAATAAATAGAGAAATATAAACAACAATATATAATGAGAAAGACAATCGTATTGACAGGAGCAGTGTTGCTCGCGGCATCGGGACTGCAGGCGGGCGAGCTGAAGCTGAAATATGACAGACCGGCCAAATACTTTGAGGAGGCATTGGTGATAGGCAACGGAACGTTAGGAGCTATCGTCTATGGTGACGAGTTCGGCGAACGTCTGTCGCTCAACGACATTACGCTATGGAGCGGCGAGCCTCGTCCCGAGTCGTTCGATCCCGAGGCATACAAGGCAATTCCCGAGATAAAGGCCGCATTGGCGCGCGAGGATTATCGCGCCGCCGACTCGCTGCAGCGCAAAGTGCAGGGATACTATGTGAACAACTATCTGCCGTTGGGTACGCTGACCATTGACTATCTGAACCGTCACCCCGCGGCAATAGACGCCCTTGACGAGTTCAATAAGAAAGGTACCGGTGTGACGGGCTATTACCGAGAACTCGACATAGCCAAGGCCAGGGCATCGGCCGGATACAGCGTGAACGGTTATCCTGTGAAGACGGAATACTTCGCATCCGCTCCCGACTCGGTGATAGTGGTAAGGATCACCACGCAGGATCCCGCTGGCTTCGATGCCGTGATAGGTCTTGACTCTCAGCTGCCACACACCGTTACGGCTACTGCCAACGAGCTGTCGTCGGCCGGTTATGCTCCTTACCTCGGACTTCCCAGCTACACACGATACGAGACAAAGAGTTACTACGACCCCGAACGCGGTATGCGTTTCAACACGTTGCTGCGCGCCGTGAACGAGGGTGGAAGCCTGACTAACACTTTGGGCAACAGGCTTGAGGCCAAGGGCGTGAAGACACTGACCGTTTACCTGACCAACGCCACCAGTTTCAACGGATTTGACAAGAATCCCGCCACCGAAGGCAAGGATTACAGGAAGATAGCCCGTAACCGTCTGGACCAGGCTCTGACGCACACATATCCACAGATAGTGGAGCGTCACGAGGCCGACTATACCAAGTATTTCGACCGCGTCAAGGTGGATTTTGGACAGACTTCCGCCGACATCGCCGCTCTGCCGACAGATGTTCAGCTGCTGTTATATACCGACAAGAGCCAGAAGAATCCCGACTTGGAGGAGCTTTATTTCCAGTACGGACGCTATCTGATGATAGCCTGTTCGCGCACCGAGGGAGTGCCCGCCAATCTGCAGGGACTATGGAACGAATATCTGTTGCCGCCGTGGAGCGCCAACTATACTATGAATATCAACCTTGAGGAGAACTACTGGCCGGCCGAGACCACCAACCTCAGTGAGTTCCATCAGCCTTTGTTCGGATTCATCAAGGCATTGTCCGGTGAAATAACCGGTCAGAAGACAGCCAAGGATTATTACGGCATCGACAACGGCGGCTGGGCAGCAGGTCACAATTCCGACATCTGGGCGCTTACCAACCCAGTAGGACTGCATGGCGGAGACCCCGTATGGGCAAACTGGAACATGGCCGGTGCGTGGGTGTCGTCACATATCTGGGACCACTACCTTTTCACCAAGAATAAGGAGGATTTGAAGCGCGACTATCCCGCGCTGAAGGGTGCGGCACTTTACTGCCTGGACTGGCTGACCGAAAAGGACGGCGAACTGATCACACCCCTCGGCACATCGCCCGAGGCACGTTATGTGACGGACAAGGGATACCACGGTGCCACTTCGTACGGAACGACAGCCGACCTGGCTATGATCCGTCAGTGCCTGATGGATACGCGCGACGCCGCCAAGGAACTCGGCACCGACAGGCAGTTGGTGAAGCGAATAGATAAGGTTCTGCCCAAACTGCGCGAGTATAAGATTGGAGAACGAGGCAACATCCAGGAATGGTATCACGACTGGTTTAACGAGGAGCCGTGGCACCGTCATCAGTCACATCTGTACGGCATTTATCCAGGCCGTCACATCACACCTGAGGAGAATCCCGAACTTGCAAAGGCCGCCGAGCGTACGCTGGAGCTTAAGGGCAACGAGACTACCGGTTGGTCCACAGGATGGCGCGTAAATCTATACGCCCGGCTCAAGGATGCCCCCAAGGCATACGATACGTACAGGACATTGCTGAAATATGTAAGCCCCGACAACTACAAAGGTAAGGACGCACGTCGTGGAGGAGGCACTTATCCCAACCTGCTCGACGCACACGCTCCGTTCCAGATTGACGGTAACTTCGGAGGTACGGCCGGTGTGGCCGAAATGTTAGTACAGTCTACGCCCGAAAGCATCACGCTGCTTCCTGCACTGCCCGACGCCTGGAAAGACGGCAGCGTGAGCGGACTGCGCGCACGCGGAGGCGTCGAGGTCAGCATGACCTGGAAGGACGGCAAGGTTCAGACCGCCACCCTGAGCAGCGAGAAAGGTGCCAAGACCACTGTGTCGGTCAACGGCAAGAAACAGAAAGTGAATATCCCGGCCGGGGGCTCAATCACGCTATGATTGTAGTTCAGTCACAGCACTCCCTTTGAGGCTATGATGTAGACCGGTAGATAAGTTAGTTTTGAGAAATCGGCACTCGGCGACAGTCGGGTGCCGTTTGTCTGTGACCCCGCCACGCCGGTGTGCTTCAGATGCATCAGCAGATGGCGTCGTGACGCGAATTCCATGCGTATCTCGTTGTGCTCAAAGACCAGGGACTTCAGACCGGCTTTATGTAAAGCCGTTGTCAGCGATTTGACGTCAGGATAGAGCAGTGGCGCGGGCCGCAGTACATTGAGTTCGCTGAGATTGCCGGGCAAAAAAGTGGACACGGCCATGATGCCGTCAGGCTGCAGCAACCGGGCGGCATTCTGTATGAACACCGGAATGTCGGCAAACCATTGTATAACGGACGAGGAGAGGATGATATCGTACTTGGGCGTTGTGACATCGGCAGCTTTTGTCGCTATCCATTCCTCGGCGTCAGTGACGGCATACGATTCGGAGGGTGCGGTATGAAACGGCCCTACATCTGTCAGGTCAACGAAATCGGTATGTTCCGGATTCATGAAACGGCTCCATTCGCGTGTAAGGAAGCCTGTGCCGGGACCGATCTCCAGTACGCGACGCGGTGATGCTGGCAGATGCTGACGCAGCAAGGAAGCCAGGCGCAGCGCAATCATCTGTTGCGGCAATGCGTGTGAATCGTAAGTGTCGGCAGCCTTGGCGAAACGTGACGATACCACGGAGGTATCGGCTATGACGGAGCGAATCAGGGCCGGAATATCGATGAAATGGGCGCCCTCCATAGATATTGTTTCCGTACCGCATCCACCCCAGGCCCGCTCCATGTTTTGCGGAGGGAAGATGCGGTCGCTCTGCGAGATATATGCGCGATTCCACTTCAGACGCGGTTGATGTTCGGAATCAGCCCCCGACGTCCAGCCGATAACGTTCTCCAGTTCGCGTGCCAGACAAGAGGCCATGACGGGAGAGGGTTCCTCAGGGAAAACGGCACGGAAAGTGGCGGCATCGGGCATGGTGCGGCGACGAAACTTGGTGAGGTTGGCGGCATCGAGGTTTCGTGCCGTACCTTCGAATATGGCCACTGGGATACCCGTATCATTGGACACGGGAGTGACCGTGCCGTTGATGGCGAAAGCGCGCGTGATGCGTTCCGGGTCAAGCAGTCTGTCGGCCATGTACACGCCCAACGACCAGGCGAACAGATAGATGGTATCGTATTGGCTCAGCCGGGCCGAATCAAAACGGTCGTTGTTTATCTTGAACGCCACGGCCACATCCCAGCCGGGAATGTCCAGGCCTGTATATAGCTCCGGGCCGGTTCCCCAGCCGGAGAATATCAGTATGAGCCGTTTGCTGTCGGTATGCTTCAGAAAGCTAAGTATCATTCTGCCAGAATATTCAGTAGTTTGTCAATGTCTGCATCGGATAATGATGCATTAAGTGATATGCGAAGCCGTTCCGTTCCGGCCGGGACGGTGGGGCGCCGTATGGGAAGTGACAGAATCCCTTTAGCCTCAAGAGCTTTTGACTTCCGAATCGCTTTTGCCGCATCGTATGTATAGAAAGGCACGATGGGAGTGTCGCAGCCGGGAGTGCCGAGGGCTTCGTGAACACGCCCTGAGATGTCACGCAGATGCTTGCGCTCCGCTTCCATGCCGACCAGCCTGTCAATGGTGATAATGCTCCAGGCGATGTTGGCCGGCGGAAGTGCCGTGGAAAATATGAAGCTGCGGGCCGCGTTGATGAAATATTCCTTTAACTCGGGCGATACGATGCAGAAAGCACCTGAGGAACAAGCCGCTTTGCCGAATGTCCCCATTATGATGTCAGCCTTGTCGAGTATGCCGTATTCCTCGCAGAGTCCGAGTCCCCGATGGCCACGGACGCCGAATGCGTGGGCCTCGTCTACATACAGCAGCACATTGTCGTAGCGGTCGCGCAATGCTGCAATCTCGCGCAACGGGGCTATGTCGCCGTCCATGCTGTATATGCTCTCGACCATCACGACAATCTGGCTGTAATTAGCCGCCTCCCTCTCAAGGATGGTGGATAGGGCATGGATGTCGTTGTGCTTGAAGCGCTTGAAGTCGCAGCGGCCTTGCGTCAGGCCGTCTATCATGGAGGCGTGTACCAATTTGTCAGCCACGAAAAGTGTGCCGGGAATATTGAGTGACGATACGATGCCGGTGTTGGCGTGATAGCCGGAATTGAACAGCAATGCAGGACGACCATACAGCTCCGCAAGTCTGTCTTCCAGCTGCCTGTGTACGTTCTGGTCTACGGAAAGCAGGCGCGAGGCAGACGCCGAAAAAGACACTTCCGGAAAACGTGCGTCGAATTCCTTGCGCATTTTGGGCATGACGTGTCGCAACCCCATGTAGTCATTGCTGCACAGATCAAGCACATCCGACTCGGAGCGGTCAGCGGGTATGGTGCGCAGCCGCGATTCGTCGCGGAATCCCTGCAGTATCTTTTCGTAATTCAGAGTGCGGCTCATTGCTCGGCGAATTCCAGCTTAAGTATTTCTATCAGTTCGCGGGCCAGTTTACGCACCTGCTCGTCGGAAATAGCGAGATATGGTGGCATGATGTAGGCGTTCTTGCCGAAGGGACGGATCCATACGCCGCGCTCCACGCAACGCTTCTGGAACGATCCGAGGTCCACGGGACGCACGGTCTGAATCACTCCGATGCCGCCGAGTATGCGTACATCCTCCACGAATGGAAGTGAGCGGGCATGGTCCATTTCCTCGTGCATGATGGCTTCGATTTCGCGTATGCGCAGTTGCCAAGGCGAGTCGAGAAGCAACTTCGTGCTGGCCAATGCCACGGCGCATGCCAACGGGTTGCCCATGAATGTAGGACCGTGCATCATGACGCCCGACTGCGACGCATCGATCATATCCGCTACCTTGGCCGATGTGGCTACGGCACTGAACGTCATGTAGCCGCCAGTGATACACTTGCCTATCAGCATGATGTCAGGCTCGACGCCCGCGTGTTCCCATGCGAAAAGTTTGCCGGTGCGACCGAATCCCGTGGCTATCTCGTCGAATATCAACAGAATGCCGAGCCTGTCACATTCCTTGCGAAGCTCGCGCAGGTACTGCGGATGATAGAAGCGCATTCCGCCGGCACCCTGTACTATCGGCTCCAATATCACCGCCGCGAGTGTATCCTTATGCTCCTCCAACAGCTGCCTCATCGGCCCGAAGTCTTCAGGATTCCATTCCTCGCCGAAACGGCATTGAGGCGCCGGGGCGAAGTAACGGATAGGGAGGGCGGGACCGAAAGCTCCGTGCATGCCGGTGACGGGGTCGCAGACGGACATTGCGTTCCATGTGTCGCCGTGATAGCCGCTGCGGATGGTGGCGAAATCCGTGCGCTTCGGGTCATCGTGGGCCTGTACGGCCATTTTCATGGCCACCTCCGTAGCTACCGAACCGGAATCGGCATAGAATATATGGTTCATGGAAGGAGGAAGTATAGAGAGCAACAGCTTGCCTAAGTCTATGGCCGGCTGGTGCGTGAAACCGCCGAACATGACATGGCTCATCTTGCCTAACTGGTCCGTGACTACCCGGTTGAGGACGGGATGGTTGTAGCCGTGTATCACGCACCACCACGACGACATGCCGTCTATCAGTTCGGTGCCGTCGGCAAGCGTGATGACCGCGCCGTGTGCCTCACGCACCTTGTATGTAGGCAGCGGATTGCGCGTGCCTGTGTATGGATGCCATAAATGTTCCCGGTCGAATTCGTCAAAATTCTCCATTGTTGTGTTTCTATCGTTGTTATTGTCAGGCGGGGTCGACGTCATAATAAATCTGCGCGCCCCGCATTTCGGGTAGCTGCGCCATCAGTTCGTAAACCTGACGCAGCAATGCCTTTACCTTCTGCATCGACGCGTTTGCCTCGATTTTTAGCATGATGCACTGCAGATACCACAGCGCGACGCGACTGACAAAAGGTTTTTCGGGTCCCAACACCCTTGGCCCGAATATCTTGCGTAGCTCCAGAGCCAGACGCACCGCAATCTTGTCGGCCATGCGCCAGTCCTTGTGCTTGACGTATATGTTCACTATGCGCGTAAAGGGAGGATAGCCGAACTTCTCGCGTTCCTGTATCTCCGTGTCGTAGAACCCCTTGTAATCATGAGCCTTGACGAACTCAAGGACATGCTCGTCGGGTTTGGTGGTCTGTATGCACACCAGTCCCTTCTCCTTGCGGCGACCGGCGCGTCCCGCCACCTGCTCCAGCATGTTGAAGGCCCGCTCGTTGCTGCGGAAGTCGGGGAAATTAAGCAGAGTGTCCGCGTTGGCCACACCTACCATGCTGACGTGGTCGAAGTCAAGACCCTTGGAAATCATCTGTGTGCCTACAAGGATGTCGGTGTCATGGCGTGAGAATGTCTCGATAATCTCCTGATAGGCATCCTTGTTGCGGGTGGTGTCCAGGTCCATGCGGGCGATGCGCTGGTCGGGGAATTCCTCGTGTATTTCTTCGGCTATCCGCTCGGTACCGTAGCCGTACGACACGATGGAATTCTCCTCGCAGGCCGGGCAGAGGGTAGGCAATATCTTTGTAAAGCCGCAGTAATGGCATTTAAGAAGGCCCGATGATTTGTGGTAAACCAGCGAGACATCGCAGTTGTCGCATTTAGGCACCCATCCGCACTGGCGGCATATCACCATCGGCGCGAAACCACGGCGGTTCTGGAATATGATGGCCTGCCTGCCGCTTTTGATGGCTTCTGTAATATCCTGACGCAGTGGAAGTGAGAGGATGCCTTTCACGGTCTTTTCCTTGCGCTGGCGTCGCATATCGACAATGCGCACATCGGGGAGAACCGAGCCTTCGAAACGCTCGGTAAGTTCTACGAGCCGGAATTTGTCGTTGACGGCCTTGTAGTATGTTTCGATGGATGGTGTGGCGGAACCGAGCAGTACCTTCGCGCCGTGCATCTGGGCCAGCACCATCGCGGTGTCACGGGCATTATATCGCGGGGCCGGATTATATTGCTTGAAGCTGCTTTCATGTTCCTCGTCCACCACTACGAGACCGAGACGCGAGAAGGGAAGGAACACCGACGACCGCACGCCCAATACCACGACCGGGTCGTTGGAATGCAGCAGGCGTTTCCAGATGTCCACGCGCTCATTGTCCGAGAATTTGGAGTGATACACCAACAATGCGTCGCCGAACATGGCGCGGAGACGGTCGGCGAGCTGGGTGGTCAGCGAAATCTCTGGCACGAGGTAGAGAACCTGGTTGCCGTCGCGCAATGCGGCGGCTATCAGATGGGCATATATCTCGGTCTTGCCGCTGCCGGTGACGCCGTGCAGCAACACCGGTTTGCCGTCCTTGAATCCGCCAAGCACCCGGTCGTATGCCGTGCGCTGCATGTCGGACAATGCCGACAGCACCGGCTCATGACTGGATGTCTGCGGATTGAAGCGGTTGATGACCCGCTTTTCGTTTACGAGGATTCCTTTGTCGATCAGGGCGCGCAGTATGCCGGGATTCAGGCCGGTGGATTCGAGCAGGGCGCTGCGTTTCACATCCTTAAGCGGTTTGTTGGTCTGCAGCCAGCCGCTCATGTCAAGGTAGGTGAGAAGCATTTTCTCCTGTTTGGGCGAGCGTTTTACGGCATCGAACAGAGAATGCATGCCGGCCTCGTCGCCTCGTTCCAAAGCGAGGGAAACGAAATATTCGGTACGAGGACGGTAACGTTCCACCACACGTTCGTCAATCTGAATTATCTCGGCATCGAGGAGATGGCTTACGATGCGGGCCGTGTTCTTGATTTTCAGCTCGTTTTCCAGGTCGGAGATGCGCATTCGGCCATTGTGCTGCAATGCCGACATCACAAGAGCCTCCTTGTCTGATAAGGAAAATCCCTCGGGCATGTCGAAATCGTCGTTCAGGGCCACGAATGTCTCGCTTTCAGGTTTAAGGCCGGTGGGAATGGCCGCTTTCATCACTTCCCCCTCGCTGCACAGGTAATACTCCGAAATCCAGCGCCATAGTTTGAGCTGCGGATAGCGCAGCACAGGCGTCGGGTCAAGAATCTCGGTGATGGGCTTGATCTCGTAATCGCGCTTTTCGTTATGGATATGCGACACGATGCCGGTATAAAACTTCTTACGGCCGAACTGCACCAGCACACGGCTACCTATGTTGATATTTTCCTCCATTTCGGGCGGAATCAGGTACGTGAAGCTCGAATATAGAGGCAACGGGAGTATTACTTCGGCAAACATAATGCAAATTTACAAAATTTTTTGTTAACTTTGTGGCGCAAAACTAATAGAATAGCAAATAGAATAAGCAAAGAGAGAGAATATGAAAAAGACACTTGCATTACTGCTGGTAGTGACTATGGGTCTCGGCTACGCGGCCCAGGCCCAGGCCGGATTTAAGATCGGACCGCGTATCGGTCTGAACGTGAACAAACTGAGTACGTCAGGAGGAGTAGGTCAGTTTTTCGATGGATCGAATAACTGCGGTTTTACACTTGGTGTTCAGGCAGAGTACATGACGCCTCTGAGCCTCGGCCTGGATTTGTCGTTGATGTACACGTACATGGACTATCAGGTAGAGGAAGATATTACGGGTACAAGTCAGAACATGCATCCCAAATTCGGAAAGAATTTCCTTGAGATTCCCTTGAATATCAAGTATAAGATAGGTATTCCCGTATTGAAAAAAATCTTCTCTCCCTACGTCTTTACGGGACCGGCTGTTGCCTTGAAGCTTGATAAGGATAACAACGATCTGAATCTGCGCACCAAGACCGCCCAGTGGACATGGAACGTTGGCGTGGGTCTGGAGTTCATCAATCATCTTCAGATCGGTGCAGGCTATGGATTTGGTATCAACAATATCATGAAGGATAAGGAAATATTGGGAATACCGACAAACGCAGGGAAACTTAAAGCTAAAACCAATTACTGGACAGTGACGGCTGCATGGCTGTTCTAATCCAAATAGAATAGATGAAAAAAGTATTGGCAATCTTACTGATGGCCACGATCGCATTCGGAGCCTCGGCGAAGTTTCGCTGGGGCCCGACTGTCGGTCTGACCGTCAGTGATTATCTGTGGAAGCAGAAGTTAGTTGAGACCGATCAGTTGTGCGGATTCAGTGCCGGCGTGATGGGCGAGCTGATGATACCCGGTATCGGTTTCGGCATCGATATGGCCGTGAAATACACCATGCGCGGTGCCCGGGTGCATTTCGGCGACCAGAAGGTGTGGGCCTCGCAGGGAATGGGTAACGAAAACCTCTATTTCCATACCCTTCAGATTCCCGTTAACCTGCGTTTCAAATGGACGCGCATGAATGGATTCGAGAATTATCTCGCACCCATAGTATTCGCAGGTCCGCTGTTCAATTTCAATCTGGACCATTCCAAGTGCCCGGTTATCGAGAATCCGGCTGGCTCGGTCGGAATACAATGCGGTCTCGGCGTGGAACTGTACAAACGGTATCAGATCACAGCCGGATATCTTTGGGGTCTGACCTACGACATGCGTACCATTCAGCTTGATAACTTCTCGGCGCAGACCAACAGCTGGTTCGTCAATTTTGCGGTATTGTTCTGACGCGTGCAAATGCGGTCATATTATTCTAATGTAGATATGGAAGAAAAAGAGAAGAGGAAGGAAGGCGAGGCATTTCGCATAGAGTCTGCGGCAGTGAATCTGCTGAAGACGGTATATGACCCTGAAATTCCAGTTGACATATATAATTTAGGACTGATTTATAGAGTGGAATATGACGAGGCTGAGAAAACGCTGCATGTTGACATGACGCTGACCGCTCCCTCGTGTCCGGCTGCCGATTTTCTCCTGGAGGACGTGCGACAGAAGCTGGTGAGCATCGAAGGTCCCAAGAAGGTGGATCTTCGCCTGGTGTTCCAGCCGGAATGGAACCAGGACATGATGAGCGAGGAAGCCAAATTGGAACTTGGTTTCCTGTAAATACACGTTATAAATTAAACCCAAGGATTCATACATACTAATTCTAATTAAGACAGGTCCCCCATAAATGCAGGCATATTTCCTGAGCGACTTACATTTAGGAGCGCCCTATTTCAAAGACAGGATAGAGGCGGAGCGTCGGGTAGTCAGTTTTCTTGATTCCATCAAGAGAAAGGCCGATGTGCTGTATCTGTTGGGCGACATTCTGGATTATTGGTACGAATACAGGTATGTAGTGCCCCGTGGATTCGTGAGATTCTTCGGGAAACTGGCCGAACTCAGTGACAGCGGCATACGCATCGTGTGGCTGATAGGCAACCATGACATCTGGATTTACGATTATATCCCGACCGAATTAGGCATAGAGGTTGTGGACGGCGACCTGACGGAAGTGATGGACGGCCATAAGTTCTATATGACGCATGGAGACGGCGTCGGGGAGCTGAAGCCGGCGTTCCGGCTGATGCGCGGACTGTTTCGCAATAAGTTCTGTCAGAAACTGTTCTCGGCCATTCATCCGCGATGGACGGTGCCGTTTGCCTACAACTGGTCGAGTCATAGCCGCAAGACCGGAGGCAGTTCGGGTTACGACTCCACGGGCGCGATGGTCGAGAATCTGCGCAAATACAGCCTTGACTACCTTAAGACTCACCCAGACATCAATTATTTCATTTACGGCCACCTGCACGTCATGCTGCAGGAGCCGCTGGCGCCTGACACCGAGATGATAGTGCTGGGCGATTGGATTACTCATTTCAGTTTCGGCCACTGGGACGGTGCCCGATTCGAACTGTCTTCAATTCCTGTATAAGACTATTTCTTGCGGGCTTCTTTCTTCTTGAGGAAGAAGTAGAGGGCGGCGATAAGGGCCAGTTCGATGGCGGACACGACTATGAGACGGGTCGTCTCGCCGTTACGGATCAGGTCGCCGCCGAAATAGATGCTCATGGCCGCCAGATAGCATAGCAATAGCGTTGGCAGCCATACTGAACGCGGTATGCGTTTACGGGAATCCGGGATTCTATTCATGATAAATCGGGCTGTGCGCAGATTCTGTGTGATAAATCAGGCGGTATGCTGGTCCTGTGTTACAGGGGTGGGATGCAGTTCCTCGAGAGTGTGGTAATACGGCGATGAGGCTGGATCAAAGCCATATCGGTTCAGATGGTCGTAGATCTGGATACAGGCGTATGCGTCGAGGCTGGCGTATTCCTGCTGATGGATTGTAAGTTCCGGAGCCTCCCAGTTGGTTAGGCGCTGTCCCTTGCTGATGCGTTTGCCGAACAGAATGGCATAGATGCGCGACAGACTGTTGTCAATGATGTCATAATCCTTGACATAGCTCTGCAGGTCTATGAATCCCTGTGGGGTCATGTCGTAAAGCTTGTGCAGATTGTGGAAGTCATCGTGGATTGATACTCCGATCTTGATGATGTCGGGATTCTCAAGCAGTCTGCGCACCTCCGGATACATTCCTATCATATTGAGGCGGAACAGATAGCAGGTGGTATGGGTTGACAGCTGCAGCAACGCCACATTATTGGAATGTCCCCGGCGGAAACTGGGTTTGGTTTCCGTATCAAAACCTATAACCGCTTCGGCACACAATGCGCTGACGGCTTCAGATACTTTCTCGGGACGGTCTACCATTACAATCTTGCCGGGAAATGCGGCCACGGGCAGCACGGCAAGCTCCTGCTTGGAGATGCTTACTACTCGTTCCACATCTGTCGGGGAGGAATTTATTTTGGTGTCATTCGCTTCTGTATTCCGTATATCTGATTGTGCGTCTTTCAAAGGTTGTCGCGTTTGTGTATTGACATTCATACTATCTCTTATTGTGGTTAACGAAATTTCCGCGCATAAATTGTAACGGAAATCATGTCAATGACTCCACATCGATAAACAGGGTGTCGGGATTATGCCTCTCGACCCACGATTTTACGTATCGGTGAGTGTCTTCGGCTATCGGTTTGTCGTTGTCGAAATGGTGGTTGAACACCACTGCGAACAGCTTGAGTCCGTATGTGCTTATTGCGTTGAGGGCCAGTAGGGTATGGTTGATGGATCCGAGCGTGGCGTTTGTGACGAGCACCACAGGCAGCTTGTGGTCGCGGATATAGTCGATGGTGAGGTAATCACCTTTCAGCGGCACCATCAGGCCACCGGCGCCTTCAATCAGCACATGGTCGTATTCGTGCAGAAGCAATTCGGTGCATTCGGCAATCCTGTCGGTGTCCACGACTGTGCCGTCGATGCTTGCGGCGAGTTCGGGCGAAGCGGGGTAGGAGTAGATGAGCGGAGCCGTGAGGCGTTGCTTATCTACAGGAAGCATCCCTGTGCCCATGATGTGACGGTGTACTTCGATGTCCTCTGAAATGTCGTGATTGCCGGTCTGTACGAATTTCTGCGTGATGGGCCTGAGTCCATCACGCATCATCATTACAGCCAGCCGGCCGGTGACGTATGATTTACCGGCATCGGTATCGATGCCGGTAATGAAAAGTCGTTCGGGCCACTGTATCACCATGCGAACATGGGATAAGCGTTCATCAGTTCGTTCACCTCCGAGCGAACCTGAGCGATGTTCTGTTCGTTGTCGGGATCGGTAAGCACACGGTCGATGAAATCGGCTATGACCTCCATCATATCCTCCTTGGCGCCACGGGTGGTGATTGCAGCCGTGCCGAAGCGAAGGCCGCTGGTCAGGAACGGGCTGCGGGTGTCGTAAGGCACCATGTTCTTGTTGGCGGTGATGTCAGCCTCGACAAGCACGCGCTCGGCCTTCTTGCCGCTCATTTCGGGGAACTTGGTGCGAAGGTCAACTAACATGCAGTGGTTGTCCGTACCGTCGGATATCAGCTTATAACCGCGTGCAATCAGAGCGTTGGCCAGAGCCTTGGCATTCTTCAGCACTTGCTCGGCGTAAGCCTTCCACTCGGGCTGCAGTGCCTCGCCGAAAGCAACTGCCTTGGCTGCTATGACATGCTCCAGGGGACCACCCTGTACGCCCGGGAATACTGCGGAGTCGAGAAGCTGAGACATCTTCTTTATCTCACCCTTAGGAGTGGTCTTGCCCCAGGGATTGTCGAAATCCTTGCCCATCAGTATCATGCCGCCGCGGGGACCTCGGAGGGTCTTGTGGGTTGTGGTGGTGACGATGTGAGCATACTTCACGGGGTTATCGAGCAGCCCGGCAGCAATAAGACCCGCGGGATGAGCCATATCCACCATGAAGATGGCGCCGATTTCATCAGCGAGGGCGCGGATGCGTTTGTAGTCCCAGTCGCGGCTGTAAGCGCTTGCGCCGGCTATGATCAGCTTCGGACGCTCGGCACGGGCTTTGGTTTTCATCTCCTCGTAATTGACGCGTCCCGTCTCCTTGTCAACAGTATAGCTGATGGGGCGGAACATAAGTCCGGAGAAGTTAACGGGGCTTCCGTGCGACAGGTGACCGCCGTGAGACAGGTCCATGCCCATGAATGTGTCGCCGGCATTCAGACAGGCCATGAATACAGCCATGTTGGCCTGTGCGCCACTGTGAGGCTGTACGTTGGCCCATTCCGCGCCGAACAGTTTCTTGGCACGCTCAATGGCCAGATTCTCGGCCTCGTCCACTACCTGGCATCCGCCGTAATAACGCTTGCCGGGATAGCCTTCGGCATATTTGTTGGTGAGACATGATCCCATGGCGCGCATCACTTCGTCGCTGACAAAGTTCTCGCTGGCGATCAACTCTATGCCGCGACGCTGACGCAAGTGCTCGCGGTCGATGATGTCGAAAATCTGATTGTCTCTCTGCATGGTTGTGTTCGTATTAGGGTGAGATTTAATTTATACTGCTGTGTGGCTGTAATATGGGGCTGTGGGGCGGCGAGTACCGGAAGTGGCACCCGCGGGGTGCCACCACAGTATGATGCTGCCGGATAATTTAGCCTCCGAAGTTGTCGTAATGTATGGACGACGGCTCGACGCCGAGGTTGTAGAGCATATTGTTCACGGCATTGCTCATCGGGCCGGGGCCGCACATATAGTACTCGATATCCTCGGGAGCGGGATGATCCTTGAGGTATGTCTTGAACATCACGTCGTGCACGAAGCCGGGGGTATAAGCCACGCCTGCCGCATCGGCTGCCGGATCGGGGCGGTCCAGAGCCAGATGGAACTTGAAGTTGGGGAACTCCTTCTCAAGCTGCAGGAAATCCTGGAGATAGAACACCTCGTTCAACGCACGGGCGCCGTAGAAGTAGCTCATCTTGCGGTCGGTGGTGTGCAGTGTCTTGGTCATCCACATGATCTGTGCGCGGAGGGGTGCCATACCGGCGCCGCCGCCCACCCAGATCATCTCGGCCTTGGAGTCGACGATGGGGTGGAAATCTCCGTAAGGACCGGACATCATTACCTTGTCGCCCGGCTTGAGGGAGAAGATGTAGCTGGAGGCGATACCGCAAGGCACATCCTGGAAGCCCACCTGGGGCTTCGGCTTGAAGGGAGGCGTAGCGATGCGGACAGTCAGCATGATGCGGTCGCCCTCCTCGGGATAGTTGGCCATGGAGTAGGCGCGTACCGTCTCCTCGTCGTTCTTGGCTTTGAGTCCGAACAGACCGAACTTCTGCCATGCCGGCAGGTATTCGTCGCCGATCAGCGACTTGTCTATGTCGCCGTCGTAAGTCATCTCGTATTTAGGTATGCGGATCTGAGCATAGCTACCGGGGATGAAGTTCATGTGCTCGCCTTCAGGCAGCTTCACGATGAACTCTTTGATGAACGTAGCCACATTCTTGTTGGAGATAACCTCGCATTCCCATTCCTTGACGTCGAGAGCGGATTCCGACACCTTGATGGCAAGGTCGTTCTTCACCTTGACCTGACATCCGAGACGCCAATGGTCCTTGATTTCCTTACGGCTGAAGTGAACGGCCTCGGTGGGGAGGATGTCACCGCCACCGGAAAGAACCTGAACCTTGCACTGACCGCAGCTGCCCTTGCCGCCGCAGGCCGACGACAGATGCACGCCGTTTTCGCCCAATGTGGCCAGCAGAGACTTGCCCGCCTGGGCATGAAGCAGCTTGGAGCCGTCGTTGATGTCTATGGCTACCTCGCCCGAATTCACAAGCCAATGCTTGCACACTAACAGGATGATGGTCAGGGCCAGGACTATCACAAGGAATATAAGGCCCGCCACCAGAACGTTGTTCCAAATTATATCGCAGATATACATAGCCGATAGAATCAAAGTTTAATACCGAGGAAGCTCATGAATGCGATACCCATGAGACCGGTGATGATGAAAGTGATTCCGACGCCGCGCAGCGGAGCGGGTACTTTGGAATTGTCAAGACGTTCGCGGATTGCGGCCAGACAGGTGATGGCTAAAAGCCAGCCGATACCGGAACCGGCACCGTAAACAGTGGCTGTCCAGGCGTTGGTGAACTCACGCTGCTGCATGAACAGCACCGCACCGAGGATGGCGCAGTTCACTGCGATAAGCGGCAGGAATATACCTAACGAGTTATACAGCGCCGGGGTGTATTTCTCTATTACCATTTCCAGAATCTGTACCAGGGCGGCAATAACCGCGATGAACATGATCAGGCCCAGGAACGATATGTCGGTTTCGGCATATTCCTTGCCCAGCCAGCTCAACGCGCCGGGTTTCAGCAGATACTCGTTGATGCACCACGAAACGGGAAGCGCGATCAGCAGTACGAACGTAACCGCCACGCCCAGGCCGAAGGCTGTCTTAACGTTTTTGGATACCGCCAGGAACGAACACATTCCCAAGAAATAGGCGAATATCATGTTGTCGATGAATATCGACCGTATGAACAAATTTAAATTTTCCATTATTTCGAGTGAATGTGATTATTTTTCCTGCAGATCCTTGTTGACGGAACGGTGCACCCAGATGATGCAGGCCACCACGATGAGCGCCATAGGCGGCAGAATCATCAGACCGTTGTTCATGTATCCGGCCTCGTACCAGAAGTCGGGGAATATCTGGAATCCAAAGATAGTGCCACTCCCTAACAGCTCGCGGAAGAAGCTGACTATAATCAGGATTATACCGTATCCGAGTCCGTTACCGATACCGTCGAGGAATGCCGGCCAGGGGCGGTTGTTGAGGGCGAAAGCCTCCAGGCGGCCCATGATGATACAGTTGGTGATGATAAGGCCTATGAACACCGACAGCGCCTTGGAGACTTCGTAATTATAAGCCTTCAAAACCTGATCGACTATCACAACCAAAGCGGCCACGACCACCAGCTGCACGATGATACGGATGGACGAAGGGATGGTCTTGCGCATCAGCGAGATAATGACGTTGGCGAATGCGAGTACGGCTGTCACCGAGATGGTCATCACCACGGCCGGCTCCATTTTGGCCGTCACGGCCAGCGCCGAACATATACCGAGAATCTGGACTATGACCGGGTTGTCCTTCGACAACGGGTTTACCAAAGGTATGAATGATTTTTTCCAGTTCATTTGTTATCAGATTTTAGTGCGGCGAGGAAGGCCGAGTAAGGTTCCAACGAGTTAAGAAGCATTTTCTGAACGCCCTGCGATGTGATGGTACCGCCGGAAATGGCGTGTACCCAGGCGCCGGTGGCAGGTTCCTGACCGTTCTTCACTACCTTGACGCTCTGGAACTGACCGTCGGTCGAGAATACGTCCTTGCCCTCGAACTGCTTCTGGAAAGCGGGCTTTTCTATTTCGGCGCCAAGTCCGGGAGTCTCGCCCTGATGTGCGAAATAGGCTCCGTAGATGGTGTCGCCGTTATTGTCGAACGCTATGTAACCCCAGATGGGGCCCCAGAGTCCGGCACCGTAAACGGGCAGAATGTATTTCGTGCCCTTGTCCGTATTGCATTCGAACACGGGGAGCAGACGCTGGTCGGGGGCCTTCTTCACCTCTTGATCAACCTTCACGTCGAAGGGGTCCTGCGAGGCATCGATTTTCTCACCCTTGTCGTTCACGATATATGAAGCCGTGATATGCTCCTGCCACAGAGTGGCTATATCCTGCCCTTCAGAGGGCGTAATCAGCGCTGCGGCCAGAATCTGGCGGCGCGTGTCGTTCTGTATATTCTCAACCTGTTTGGGTCGCAGTGCCTGATAGACCACCGACAGCACGACTCCCACAAGCACCACAAGAACTGTGGAATAGATGATGGTGTATGTATTGCTTTGACGGTTCATAATCTGAGTATTAAAGGTTGCGGACCGTCAAGCGGCGCATACGTTTGCGAATGTTGGAGTTGACCACACAGTAGTCGATAAGCGGAGCGAAGCAGTTCATGAGAAGAACCGCGAGCATCGCACCCTCGGGATAACCTGTGTTGTAGCAGCGGATCAGGATGGCGACGATACCTATAAGCGCTCCATATATATATTGTCCCACGCGTGTGCGGCAGGCCGTCACAGGGTCTGTGGCCATGAACGTGATGGCGAATAGGAAACCTCCGAGTCCGAGCTGCTCAAGCGGCTTGAGGTAGGTGACAGGGTAAAGGGGACTTGCCCAGTTGTGGGCCACCACAGCCATCAGGAAACCGCCCACAAGGCCGGACAGGATGATGCGCCAGTTGCCTACGCCCGACAGCAGCAGGATTGCCATACCGATGAAGATGCAGAGGCACGAGGTCTCGCCCCACGATCCGGGATAGAATCCCATGAATATGTCGGTAGCTGAGAGGGGATCGCCCAATATGTTGGTGACAATGCCGGTAGGCTCGGTCTGCGATGCAAGCTGACCTAAAGGTGTTGCGCCGGAATATCCGTGGACGGCCGGCTGGCTGCCGAGCTGTACGAATACGTTGTCACCGCTCATCTTCGACGGATAGCTGAAGAAAAGGAATGCGCGAGTCACCAGGGCCACGTTCAGGAAGTTATAGCCTGTGCCGCCGAACACTTCCTTGGCGAAGATAACCGAGAAGGCCACCGCAACGGCCAGCATCCATACCGGAGTATCGACGGGGCATATCATCGGAATCAGGAGACCCGAAACCAGGAAACCCTCCTGAATCTCCTCGTGGCGGATCTGGGCGATGATGAACTCGATGCCAAGACCGACAGCGTATGCCGTGATGATCTGAGGCAGGACGGCCCAGAAGCCATAGAAGAATAACGACCAGAAATTGCGGTCGGCGTCACCGATCGCCATGTTGTGCTGCAGACCGATGTTCCACATGCCGAACAGACAGCAGGGCAGCAGGGCGATGACCACTGTGATCATGGCACGCTTCGAGTCGTTGCTGTCGTGGATGTGAACGCCGGATTTGCCCGTCTCGTTGGGCGTGAACAAGAAGGTGTAGAAGCCGTCGAATACAGACTGGAGCTTGGAGTATTTGCCTCCCTTCTCAAACTGCGGCTTGATCTTGTCTATGTTCTTTTTTAATCCTTTCACAATATAAAGGTGTTAGAATGTTTTCGAGGGGGGTTAGATTGTTTCCTGACGCAGGTAGTCGAGACCTTCGCGCACCATCTTCTGGAGCTCGAGCTTCGATGTGTCTACAAACTCAGGGAGTGCGAAGTCCTCGGGCGCCACTTCGTAGATGCCCAATTTCTCCATGCGGTCTATGTCCTTGGCCATGATGGCCTTGATCAGGTATTCGGGATATATGTCCATCGGGAACACGCGGTCATACTCATTGTTCATGATCATGGCGCGGTGACCGCCTCGGATACGGGCGTCGAAATGGAATCCCTTGCCGCGACCCTTCAGGAAAGTGGGGAAAGTGTTGTGTACGGAATATTTGACGGGCGACATCGAGGCCCATCCCATGAACTCGTCGGCGGTATCGCCTTCCTCTATCACCGTGATCTGACGGTAGGGATAGCGGAGGAATCCTTCATCAGACTTAATCTGAGAACCTGTCAGTACGTTGCCCGATATGATTCGTTTGTTCTGACCGTCGTCCACAAGCTGACCTTTCAGCATATCCTTGACGGCAGCGCCGATCAGAGTCTGCACCAAGTGCGGATCCTTGACCTCGGGACCTGTCAGAGCCACGACTGTGGAGAAGTCGAGCACGTTGCTGTCAAAGAATTTGCCGATGCGGGCTGCGGTGACAGCGTCGAGAGTCCAGACCACGTCGCCCTTGTCCACTGGGCGTATGGCGGCTATCTGCGTGCCGACATTGCCGGCGGGATGCGGACCCTTGAATTCCACTACTTCGGCGGCTTTGCTGTTTATGTCGGCGTCGTATGGAACGGACAGATAGACCTTGCCGTCGGTGAGCTGAGAGAGAATGTCCAGACCCTTCTCCAGCATCTTCAGGTCGATGTTGTCTAACATGGAGGGAGCCAGGGGCGCGGAATCGAACGCCGTGACGAATATGTCGCGGGGAGCCTGGGGCATGAACGGCACCATGTCGAAAGGACGCTGGCGCAGCATCGCGAACAGCCCCGACTGCTTGAGCGACATCAGGATGGCGTCGCGGGACGAGGCATCGGCCTTGAGTTCGGCAGTCTCATTGCCTGAGGCATCGACCTTGATATATTCGATTTTGCGTCGTTCGCCCCGGTGCACTTCGGCTATGGATCCGGCTACAGGGCTGACGATACGAAGATTCTCGTCCTCTTTTGCATAGAACAGGGGATCGCCTGCCTTGACGGTGTCTCCCTCCTTGACGGCCGATTTCCATTTATAGCCCGGGAAATCGTCAGGCACAAGTCCGAATGTCTTCGTGACGGTGTCTTGCGTAATCCGGGCGGAGGCTTCCCCCGTCAATGGAATGTCCAGCCCTTTCTTAATCTTGATAACCTTTGACATTACTACAAAGTCCGATTATGGTGTTATAGGATGCGCGCATACGTGCATGGTGGCTTCAATATGCTAAAAGACAAACAATTACGCCAAACACGGCTGTGAGTCGCGAATTGACGATATTTTTCTTTAATCGCATCAACTGCAAAAGTACAAAAAAATCTTAAAATGGCCAAATAAATCACCATCGCGCTATCATGATGGACAGAAATGGACGGATGATGGCCGGAAACGGCCGGCGGAATCACAGTAACCGACATGGGAATCCGGGTGGAATTCGCATGCGGATTTTGACCATTAACAAATTTTTGTTAATTTTACAAGCGCAAAGAATATATATGAACTCAATCCCTCTCCAATTGTTAATAAAATAGAAACAATCAAAAAACACAAAGTTATGAGAGGTACGGAAGATAACAGGCCCACGGCGCCTAAATCGGCACGCGTGGTGTTCGGAATCATTATGGTTCTGGTATATTTGGGAGTCGGTTTGCTGTTTATACTCAATGTGTTCAACATTGACAACCAGACGGTAAGCATCATCATAGGCGCGTTGCTGTTCGTATACGGCATCTGGCGCGGATACAGACTGTATAAAGGCGTAAACTGAGGTTGAAGGCATAGCCCCGGGTTTCGCCATAAAAAAGAAACCTTGAGGAACAAAAGATTTGAATGGTAATAAAGTAAACCGTTCCATGTGTCGGTTGTCAAAAGGACATACGATATATGGGCGGTTGGCTTGTATATAAAGAAAGGAAGGGAAGCGGATATGAAGATACGGAACATAGCCATATACGGACTTCTTGGTATATTGGGACTCGGCATGGCATCGTGCACCAAGATCAAGCGTGGTGAATACGCCAAGGGCACAGCCACAGTGTTCTGCGACGACGGCTTTAAGAAGATACTCGATGAGGAAATCGAAGTTTTCGAATATTCTTACCCGGGTAGCTCGATAATACCGTTCTACGTAGACGAGCAGTCGGCCATAGACACCCTTCTGGCAGACGGCACCCAGTGCATCGTGGTGACTCGCGAGCTGACCAAGGACCAGGTGAAATACATGAAGGACAAATGGAAGCGCGTGGTCCGTCAGCGTCCCATAGCCGTTGATGCCGTTGCTTTGATCACCAACAAGGACAACAACGTTAAGGCCATGTCCGTTACGGAAGTAGGCAAGATACTGAACGGTCAGCTGACAAAATGGAGCGAACTGGCAGGCAACGATACCACGGCAATCAAGCTGGTGTTCGACAATGCCGGAAGTTCCACGATCTCGTATATGCGCGACAAGTTCATGCCCAAGGGAGCGAAGATCTCCGACAATCCCAATGCATTTGCCCAAAAAAACAATGCCGCGGTGTTCGATGTTGTGAAAAAAGATAAAAATGCACTGGGCATCATCAGCGTATCATGGCTGGGCGACGACCTGAGTCTGGCCAAGGACGTGCCGGTAGACAAACGTTACGAAGACTATCAGAATCAGAACGATACGATTGCAACGAACCTTACTACAGAGGTAAACGTGATGAAGATAAGCAATCCTACACCCGACAATGACTTCGATCCGACGGCGTATATGCCTTATCAGGTTTATATAAATTCGGGCGAATATCCGTTATTTAGAAAGGTGTACATGATATCCACGGCCGGAAACAGCAACGTATTGCACAGTTTCTATGTGTTCGTGACTGGATTCGCCGGGCAGAAGATAATATCCATGACCGGTATCCTGCCATACAACGTGACGGCACGCCGGGTGGAACTGAAATAGGCATCGTTCCTTAAAAAATGTATACGCCAGGGCGGTGGATTTTCGAGGGAATTTATTCGGTCTCAGAGGGAGCAGCCTCGAGGCTGTGACCGAGGAGAACGGATAAATTAACCGAAAAGACACCGGACAAGGCACAAAATAAATATGAAATGTTAAAATATGGTTCGTTCAAGATGAATCCGTCAGAAGGAGATATTACCACAGACTCGCAGCTGCACCTCATCTTTAGCCTTTTGACTCAGTCACATAGTCCACTATGTTCCCGAGTCCGCAAGACTAAATCTGAGGCACATCTGCGACCCTGGCATATATATTTTTTAAAGAACAGACCCTTAACAGGAAAGTAATGACAATAGGAACGATAATAGCGATAATACTGATCGTCTTTCTGCTGTGGCCCCAGATCACGCGGTGGATCACACGGCTGATGATGCGCAGCTGGGAAAAGAAGCTGCGCAAGATGGCCGGGCAGTTCGGCGGAGCCACACCGCCCCCGAACGAGGGTAAACGCCATGGAGGCAGACGCCGAAAGGGTGATACCCCTCCCCCACAGCCCAGGCCAAAGCAGCATCCGGCACGGATGATGAAGGAAGTGGCCGAGGACGTGCAGTACACCGAGGTCAGGGAATATTCGCAGACCACTATACATACCGAATCCGGCGACACATCCACCACATACACCGAGACGCAGGTGGAGGATGTGAAATTCACGGAAATCAAGGATAAGTGAGCCACAGATGAAGACACTGTATGTAAGTGACATGGACGGCACGTTGCTTCAGCCGGACGCCCGGCTGTCGGAGCGCACCGTGTCGATGCTCAACGAGGCGATAGCGTCCGGCAAGCTGTTCACCGTGGCCACTGCCCGCACTCCGGCCACGGTCGCGCCGTTGATGGAGAGGGTGAACATGAACATACCGGCCATAGTGATGACCGGCGCGGCGTTATGGAACCCGGCCGACGGCCGGTATTCGCGGCTGCGGCTGATGGACCCGGAGGCGGCACGTTCGCTGCTTGAGGTGTACCGCACCCAGAACTGCCCCTCGTTCATCTATTCGCTGCGCGACAACATGATAACCATCCGCCACATCGGACCTATGTCCGAACTGCAGCGGGAGTTCGCCGACGAGCGTGCCCACACACCGTACAAGAGTATTATCATGAATGCGGACGGACATTCGGATTTTCCCGAAGTGCTGGACGACATAATACTTACCTACTCCATGCTGCCGAACGAGCCTGCCGAGCGTGCGTATGAGGTGACTCGGAATCTGCCGGGAATCCGCGCGCAGTTCTATCATGACATCTACGGCGAGCAGACGGCAATCTTGGAGGCGTTCTCGCCCGAGGCCACGAAGGCCAAGGCCATGAAGGCGCTGGCGCGTCAATTGGGCGCCGACCGCATAGTGGCTTTCGGCGACAACATCAACGACCTCCCCATGATGCACGAGGCCGACTTAGCGGTAGCCGTGGCGAACGCCCGCGATGAGGTGAAGGATGCGGCGCATATTGTGATCGGCCCGAACACCGACGATTCGGTGGCCCGGTTCATCCTTAACGGCTGTTGAAATGGACAGAAGGCTCGGTAAGTTCCTGGTGGTGGCGGTATCGGTGGCCGCGATCATAGGATTCGTGTTGATTTCCAATTCGCTGGTCAAGCAGTTGGGCATACAGGAGCGCGAGCGTATGGACATCTGGGCCAAGGCCACGGAACGGCTTGCCAAGATTGACATCGATTCCGACGTGGAGTTCCTGCTCGACATCATCGCCGCCAACAATTCCATTCCGGTGATGATATGCGACGACAAGGGAAACATCTCCGAATTCCGCAATTTCTCGCTGCCTGACAAGAGTACGGCTGACGCCATGACGTTCGCCGAACTGTCCGACCGCAACAAGAAGTATCTGTCCGACCGGCTGCACAAGGCCATAGGCAACGGCACGCTGAAACAAATGGCCGGCAACAACGACCATTTCATCGAGGTGGAAGTGGGGGCCGGAGCAAACCAGTATATCTATTACGAGGATTCGTCGCTTCTTAAGAGTCTGAGCCTGTTCCCCTACATACAGATGTCGGTGACGCTGATACTGGCGCTGATACTATACATGGCGGTGGTATACACCAAGCGTGCGGAGCAGAACCGTCTGTGGGTGGGTCTCAGCAAGGAGACGGCCCATCAGTTAGGCACGCCCATCAGTTCGCTTATGGCATGGAAGGAATATCTCGAGACGATGGGCATAGAGCCGGAGGTGACCGCGGAGATAGACAAGGACGTGAAGCGTCTCTCCACCATCGCCGACCGTTTTTCGAAGATAGGTTCGCTGCCCGAAATGCAGCTGGAATACATCAACGAGATTGTAGGCAAGTCGCTGGAATACATGAAGACGCGCGTGTCGGGCCGGGTGGCCATCAACATGCACCTGTCGGACGACGATCACGGCGTCAGGCTGTCGCGTCCGCTGATAGAGTGGGTGATGGAGAACCTGACGAAGAACGCCGTGGACGCCATGCAGGGCGAAGGGCGCATAGACATCACCACCGGCGCCGAGGGCAAGCGCGTATGGATCGAGGTGAAGGACACCGGCAAGGGAATAGCCCGCAAGAATTTCAAGACCGTTTTCAATCCCGGCTACACCACCAAGAAACGCGGCTGGGGCCTGGGCCTTACACTCGTGAAGCGTATCGTGGAGGAATACCACGGCGGCCGTATTTTCGTCAAGGAATCGGAACTTGGCGTCGGCACCACCTTCCGCATCGAACTCCCCTCCATCGCCTGACTTAAGACACCGTGCCTTAAGGAACGACGCCTGAGCCTCAGTTGTTTGGCTTGATATGGATTATCTGGGGGGAATCAGGAGTATGATTATTACTTTCACTTATACATGAGACGGGAGCAGTGAGTTCGAAAAGATGCATTATCTCACTCAGGTTCTCTCCCTTTAAAATGAAACGGAACGTACGGTCATTTAACGAGGGGTCTATTACGAAGTTCACATTATATATCTGTTCCAGACGCCGGCAGATTGTGTGTATGGAATCATCCTCGAAAATCAGTACGCCGTCGCGCCATCCGCAATAACGGCCAAGATCGGAGGACTTTGATACGGCGGGATGTCCGTTGCGGAGTGCAAGATGCTCTCCAGGCAACAACGATATCCGGTCTGAGGCATCAGTCACTGTTACCTTACCCTTGGCCAAAGTTACCGAGGCGTCGTCGTCATAGGCATTTACATTGAACTCAGTGCCCGTTGCGGTGACGGACATGTAAGGGGTGTGTACAATGAACGGATGTCGGGAATCGGCATGGACATTGAAGTATGCTTCACCCCGGAGGTTTACGTCGCGGCTGTTTCCGGACAGTTTGCCCGAATATTCCAGCGTACTGTTGGCATTCAGCCACACCACCGAGCCGTCGGGCAGCGATGCTTTGCTCGTACAGCCGTAATCAGTAGACAAAGTGATGTCAGTCGCGGCTGAATCCTGGAGTCGGACGAGGAAATATATAGCAATGGCAAGTATCGGAAGCAAAGCCACAGCGGCGATCCTGGCCCACATTCGGAGCAGTTTCCGGACCAGCCCTGACCTTCGGGGCTCAATGCCTGTTTTTATCAACACATTGCGTTCAGCCTTCTCAGTGTCACTGTCCGTGACGTCAAAAGCAGGGAGCAGCGTCTCCCAGATATCCTGCTGTTCATAAAAATCCTTTTTATTTTCGGGGGACTGTTCAATCCATTCCCTAAGCCGCTCAATCTCGTCAGACGTAGCGTTCCCGCTTAGATAGCGCGCGATGACGAGGTTAATGTCGGGGTTATTGTCTATATGGTTCATTTCGGGTTATATTATAGAAGAGTACGGATAAACAGGATTAACAATATAGGGCTCCGGAATATCTGCAGGTTCTGTTGAAGATATTTGACCGCTTTGCTGATGCGGGCTTCGACAGTACGAACAGATATATTGAGGCGTGATGCGATTTCGGTATATTTTAGTTTTTCCTGGCGGCTGAGCAATAGCGTCTCGCGCACTTCGGGTTCAAGTTTCTCGAGGGCCGATTCGTAAGCATCGGACAATTCGGAGAAGAACACATGCTCGTCGGGCGATAAAGTAAGGATCTTTTCATGGTTCATGTCATCGTACATCATCTTGACCTTCCGGTGCCTGAGTTCGTTGAGGGCGAGATTCTGGACCAGCGAAACCAGATATGAACGGAACGATGTATCGGTGTCAAGTTTCTTACGGTTGGTCCAGACCCTGATGAACGCCTCCTGAACGATGTCCTCGCACGTGCTTTTATCTGAGACATAACGTGCCGTGAATCGAACCAGATTGGCATAATACTGACGAAAAATCTTCACAAAGGCTTCGTGGCTGTCGAATTTCAGGGCAGCCACCAGCAGCGCATCGTTCTTTAATTCTTCGCTTGGCATGGTATTGAATTTTTGCAAAAGTAATAGTTATGGATTTAACGAGCAAGTAGTTTCAACAAAATTTTAAATTAAGGAAAATATCGCACATTTACGATGTGGATTTTCTAAGATGAAGTGTTGTCTTAAAGAACGATTGTAAACAAACGTTACATAACCTTAAAAAAATTCTCGAACACACTAATCATCATGAAAATATGGGAAAAGTAATGCCAGTAGATTGCCGGAATCGGCAGCGCAGGGTATTGAGGCCTCTTCTGGTCCTGTTGATGCTCTGTATCGGGGCCGCGGCCCATGCGGTCGGCAACAAAGTCAGTCTTGATGTCAGAAATGCTCCTTTAGAAAACGTGTTACGCTCGATCGAGAAGCAGACTGATTACCGTTTCTTCTAGAGTAAGGAGACTGTGAATGTCAGTAATCGTGTCAGTGTCAGTGCCAGGAACGAGTCTATAAGGTCAGTGCTCGACAGAATCCTGCCTCCCCAAGGAATCAGCTATGTCATAGAGAATAAACGCATAGCGTTGAAACAGGCGCCCGCGTCCTCGACGAACAAGCAGCTCAAGGCCGAAAATAATGATAATAAGGTGAGAATAACCGGCACGGTGACGGATGGACACGGGGAACCTCTGACAGGAGTTTCCGTCATGGTTCAGGGAGAGCGAATCGGTGTCATCACGGATATAGACGGTAATTATGAAATAGAGGTTCCGCAAGGAAGTCAACTCAGGTTTTCCTATATAGGCTACACACCTGAGAAAAAGAAAGCTGACAAATCGGGGAAACTCGATGTAGTGATGACCGAGGATTCGCAATTGCTGAGCGAGGTGGTAGTGATAGGTTACGGCACAATGGACAAGAAGGAGCTTACATCCGCCATAAGCCATGTAGGCGAAAAGGACTTTCTAACCATCAGTTCGTCGGACCCGGCGATGCTGATTCAAGGCAAGGTTCCCGGAGTTTCCATTTCCAATACCGGGGCAGCCGATCCCAACAATCAGTCGAGTATACAGATTCGAGGCGTTGCTTCGCGATCAGCCGGCATCAGTCCGCTTATTGTGATTGACGGAGTGCCCGGAGGGAGTCTGGCAAATGTCAATCCGAACGATATCGCCTCTTTCGACATATTGAAGGATGGAGCGGCATCCGCGATTTACGGAACGCAGGGTTCAAACGGCGTCATACTGGTAACGACTAAAAAAGGAAACAAGGACGGTACGACCACTATCACCTATTCAGCCACGTTATCATGGGACAAGGTTAACCGGGATCTGGATATGATGAGTTCCGCCGACTACCGGGAAATCCGACTGCCCTGGGGAGATAATGGAACGGATCTCGGGGGCGATTACGATTGGTTTGCCGGTGTAAGCCGGACGGGTTTCAGCCAGAAGCACAACTTAAGTGCGGCCGGTGGTAACGAACGGGCCAATTACCGGGTAAGCGCCGATTTTAAGAAATCGCATGGCGTGGACTTAAGGTCGGACAGAGAGGAGTATGGAGCCAGAGCCTCCGTTAACCTGACTTCCAAAAACGGTCTGTTCAATCTGAATGTCAATCTGTCGCCGCGTCTGATTTCGAGTGATGCGGCCGACTGGAATGTATTCAGGAACGCCATCGCCGCCAATCCGACCACTCCATTGATGGATAAGGAGGACCCTACGCTTTATTATAATTTTTTCGGACAGACGAGTGGATATAATCCGGTGGAAGTTCAGAAACTCGAAAAGAATCACACCGATTCCAAAATGATAGATATGGACGGCACGTTGAAACTCAATCTGTTGCCGCTTCTGTGGACAAGCAGTCAGGAATGCCCGCTCACGGTTAATACTCAGCTCACATTTGCGGAACATCGTTACAGCTATGACCAGAAATGGTTCCGCCCCTCCACGAGCACCATGGCGATAAACGCCGGCTATGACGGGCAGGCGAGCCAATCACATTCCACCAATCGGCAGGATGTGCTGGAATGGCTTGCAAATGCCACCGGCAGATTCGGCAAGAGCAACATTAAACTGATGCTGGGCTACTCATACCAGTATTTTCAGAACTCCGGGTTCAGTGTCGAGAACAGCGATTTCGCGAATGACGGTCTGGGAGCCGACAATATCGGGTCCGGGGAATATGCCAAGGAAGAAGGTGTGATAGGCATGAGCAGTTACAAGAACGACAGTAAACTGATTGCCTTTTTCGGACGTGTAAGCTATGACTGGGACGGGAAATATCTGCTGACAGCTTCCTTGCGTCATGAGGGTTCGTCGAAATTCGGAAAGAATCACAAATGGGGCAACTTTCCGGCTGTGTCCGTTGGCTGGCGCATCAGCAAGGAGAAGTTTATGGAATCGAGCCGGACATGGCTCGACGACCTGAAGATCCGCGCTGACTATGGCGAAAGCGGAAACCAGAATTTCGGCAGCTATATGTCCCTGGCCACCATGGCCGGTTATGGATATTCGTATGTCAACGGCCGGTATCTGCAAGGCTGGGGCGCATCGAAAAATCCCAATCCCGACTTGAAGTGGGAGCGCGCCAGGAACTGGAACGTAGGTATTGATTTCGCAATGTTCAACAACCGGTTCTCCGGTTCGTTCAACTATTTTCACAGGCGCACCGAGGACTTGCTGGGAGACTATAACGTATCCGTTCCTCCGTATATGTGGCCTACGGCATTCGTAAACGTCGGTACTATGGAAAACTCCGGATTTGAGTTCGACCTGAACGTCAACGCCGTCCAGAGCCGTGACTTCACTTATAGCTTTAACATCGTGGGCTCGACAATGAAGAACAAGTTCGTGGACTTCAGCAACACCAAATATATAGGACAGGATTTCTACAACATGTGCGAGACCGAGAACCCTTTCCCCTACTACTATCTGCAGAGAATCGAAAAAGGAGAATCCATCGGAAATTTCTATATGTGGAAGTATCATGGCATAGACCATAACGGAGACTGGCTGGTCTACAACAAGGACGGAGAAGTCATATCCGCAAGCCGTGCCACGGAGGAAGACAAGGTGAAAGTAGGGAACGGCTTACCCAAGTTCACCATGTCGACCACACATACATTCCGTTACCGTAATTTCGACCTGTCGCTGTTTTTCCGGGGTGCGTTCGGATTCGATTTATTCAACATACACGATTTCTATTACGGCACGCGCAAATACAGCGGCAACATGCTGAAGAAAGCCTATGGCAAGAACTTCAAGATCAGTGCGTCCGGTCCGCACGCCGCCACGGATTATTTCCTTGAGCGGGGAGATTACTTCAAGCTGGACCAGATCACGCTCGGATACACGCTGAATCTGCCGAATGTGCGCTTTATGAACAAATTGAGAATCTACGCATCGGTAAACAACATATTTACAATCACGAAATTCTCAGGCGTCGACCCGAGTACATATCCGGTCAACGGCCTTACTCCCGGCGCGCAGGGATCCTGCATGTACTATCCTACCACCCGACAGTTCATAGTAGGAGCCCAGATTGACTTCTAACCATTCAAACGAACGTAATCATGAAAAATATGATAATAAGGAATCTGTGCATCGGTCTGGGAGCTATAGTGCTGGCCTCGTGCACTAACCTGGACGAAACGCTGTACGACCAGGTGGAATCCAATAACTTCTATAACACCCGTAAGGATGTGGAAAGAATCGTGGCACGCCCGTTGGAACATTGTTACCACATGCTCCAGTACAGGCATTTTCTGCAGGAACTTCCGTCCGACCAGATCATAACGCCGTCGCGCGACGGATGGTGGGATGACGGCGGTCGCTGGCGTCGCTATCATTACCACACCTGGACGGCCGAGGACGATTATTTTGAATTCCTGTGGAACAGTGGTTTCGAAGGCGTGAGTCAATGTAATTTCGGTATCGAGGAAATAGCTGGTCTCGACAGGGAAAAATTCGGCTTCACTCAGGAAGAACTCGACAGCTTCACGGCTACGTTACGCTCATTACGCGCATTGTGCTATATCAGTCTGCTTGACGGCTTCCGTAACCTGCCGTATGTGGTCTCGTTCAAGGACCAGTCGAAGAACACCGAATCTCAGGTAGAACCCACGGAAATCTTCAGGTTTATAGAAACGGAACTTAAGGATGTCATCGGCAGGCTGCCCCGTAAGGAGGCTCTGGGCACCCAGGGTCAATATACGGCCCAATGGACGCAAGCCGGCGCTGCAGGGTTGCTCGCAAGGCTCTATCTCAATGCCGAAGTATATATCGGTGAGAATCGTTATGCAGATTGCGCCGCCATCTGCCAGGACATCATAAACGGTGTTTACGGTGCATACAAGGTAGCTGACCGGTGGGACGCCCCGTTCGACTGGAATAATAATGAATGCGATGAGGTGATATTTGCATTCCCGAGCAGTCCGGGTTATGAATATTGGAATTATCATGCCAATACATATTGGTGGACGGTTCCCGCCAACGCTTATCTCTATCTAAAGGATCAGAAATGCAAGGCCGGAGGTCATAACACCAAATATGCCGCCGCCCCGAGTTACGACCTCTCCGGTAATCTTTACACCGACCGGCTGGGAATGCCGATTCAGAAATTCCGTAAATATCCGGGCGACGAGCGTATGAAGCTCTACCGTAATCTGGGAAACGGCAAACGCGAGGGGATGTTTCTGTTCGGATACCTTGAATACACCGATGAAAAAGGCAACCTGAAGAAAGTGCGGGCTCCGGAACGCGACTATGACCTTTACATACGCGACGCGGTGGGAGACTTCCAGAATCTCGATCCGACGCTATGGCCTTCCAACAAAACCAGTTCCATGTCCACCGGCGACCATAATTCAGGCTGGCATTACGTGAAGTATCCGCTGTATAGCGATGACGACGAACATCAGCTGGAAGCCGATTATGCGGAATTAAGACTGCCGGAAATAATCTACATGCTTGCCGAATGTAAGCTTCGGTCGGGCGACGTTACCGAGGCGGCGAAGCTTCTAAACAGTGTGCGCCGCAGAAATTATCCGGCTGAAAACCTTCAGGAAGTACTGTACGAGCCCGAGGGTCAGGCTAAACTGGACATGCAGGAAATGCTTGACGAATGGGGACGCGAATTCTTCGCCGAAACGCGTAGGCGTACGGATCTGGTGCGGTTCGGTGTGTTCTCTTCCGGAAAGTGGTGGGATAAGACACCCGATATCGACCGGCATACAGAAATCTTCCCGATTCCGTTCAAGGCTCTCCAGGCAAATCCCCGTCTGGTACAGAATCCCGGTTATTAACTTTTCTTTACTTAAGACATGAACAATAAAATATCACCGATATTCGCAATCCTGCTTGCCGCGGGTGCGTTGACATCCTGTGAGGGGGAAAAGGATCTTATCGTATCCGATGTGAAAAGCCCCATACATACGGAAACTCTCTATCTTGTGGGAGACGCGGCTCCTACGGGATGGTCGTTCGAGGATCCGACACCCATGCAGTGTTCGGAAACGGATCCTTATGTATTCGTATACACCGGGCAACTGCATGAGGGAGAATTCAAGGTAAGTCTTGCCCCTACATCAAGTCTGGACGTCGATTTCATCCGTCCCTTGTATTACGGGCAGGAAATCGGAGTGGATCCTTTGGATAATGTAAAATTCCAGATGCACGCCGATAATCCCGATGAAAAATGGCTTGTCGTGGCCAACGGCACCTACACCCTCACGTTCAATCTCCGTGACTGGACGTTAAGTACGGAATATCTCGGAGAATTCATCCAGCCCGAGGTCAAGCCGATTGAAACGGAGACACTGTATATAGTAGGGTCGGCCACCTCCAATGGCTGGAATGTATGGAGTGCCCCGGAAACTGAGAAGAAAAGCAAATACATATTCGAATATGAATGCTGGCTGAACGAAGGCGAGTTGCGCGCCACCACCAAGAGGGCCTGGGGCTATCATATCCGGCCGGTCACCGACCATGTGGAAGTTGGGGAAAACGGCGTGGCCGATGAAAACTTCATGTACGTATGGGATCCCGACATCAACTGGTTAGTGACGGCTGCCGGCAATTATCATCTTACATTCGATCTGGAGCACTGGACCTTCAAGGCGGAATTTCTGGGAGGTGAAAATCCTCAGCCTGATATCAAGACGCCCATACAGACCGACAATCTATGGCTCATAGGGGACGCCACGCCCACCGGATGGGTTCAGTGGGGCGAAAATCCCGACAGTTCGGCTCCTCTGAAACGCCTGGGCGAGTATATATTCCAATATGAAGGGCAACTGACGGAAGGAGAACTCCGTGCCACTCCACACTATGGCTGGGGCGCACACATCAGGCCGCTGAAGCAACATGAGGAAATAGGCGTGAACGGCGTGGGGGACAAGAACTTCATGTATGTGGCCGAACCCGACATCAACTGGTACGTGACCAAGGAGGGTTACTACCGCATCACGTTCGACCTTGAGAACTATACGATTTCAGCCGAATATCTTGAAAACGGCCCCGGAACCTCCCCCCAGGACCCGATAGAGACCCCTACTCTGTTCATGGTCGGAGACGCCACATTAAATGGCTGGGACGGAAACGGAATGACAGCATTGACAAGGAGCGGCGCGGACGGTTACGTATTCACCTATGAAGGCAATCTCTATACCGGAGAATTCAAGCTCTATCCCAAGAACGGACCGGAATATCCCGGATGGGCCGCAATAAGGCCGAAAGGAGCCAACGCGCCGGTCGATAAGTCAGGTATATCAGACACGGAGTTTGATTATTCCGAGAGCCCGGATTATAAATGGGTGGTAAAGGATGCCGGGAAATATCGTCTGCAGTTCAATCTGCGGAACCGGACCATGAGCTGTACTTATCTGGGTCCACTCGAAGGACTTGAAATGCACATCACACCCATCGAAACCGATGAATTCTATCTTGTCGGCGATGCTGCGCCTGCCGGCTGGGATATTTATAATCCCACTCCCGTGACCAGGAAATCGAAATATATATTCATATACGAAGGGCATCTGAATGCCGGAAGGATGAGAGCGACCCCGGTGAAAGACTGGGGTATCCATGTCCGGCCCACATCGGACAACCTGTCCATAGGCCCCGGCGGAGTGGCCTCTCCCAAATTCGTCTATACCGCCAATCCGGACTATAACTGGAATGTGGAAAAGGCGGGAAACTATAAATTAACATTCGATCTGGAACACTGGACACTCAAAGCCGAATATCTGGATTGATAAAAAACTCCAACAACATGAAGAGATATTCAATAATTACGGTATTAGGTGTTCTCCTGGCTTTTGTGACAGGCTGTGCCGATGACCCGAACTATAAGATGACGCGTCCGGATGTGCATGACCATCCGGCGATAACGGAAATACCGGACTTCCATACTCACCGGGCTCCGTTATACTGGAGTGTTTATGAGGCTTGTATAGACCAACAGGACAAACCGTTTGAAAAACGCGAATTCACCCTTGACCAATGGAAGGAAGTGATAGACTGGGTGTCTACGGAACTTAAGCCTCACGGTTACGACATGATCTGTACCGACGGCTTTCTGGACACCAGATGCGAAGACGGCATTTATAAGACCTGGTACGGCGGCACGTCTTATCGCGACCTTGTGGAGTACGCGCATTCCAAAGGTCTGAAGGTCGGTGTGTATGACATACCGATGACCTATACGTGCGCGGAGCGTGAACGGGTTCCCGGCACAGAGTATACGATGGGCTCCCTTCTGTATAATCCTGATTTGGACGAGGTTGTGAATCCCACGGCAAGCGAACCGTATAAGTACGTGGTCATGTCGCACCCCGGTGCCAGGGAATATATCCGCGGTATGGTGAGACATTACAAGCAACTTGGCTTTGATTTCCTGCGGTTAGACTATCTGAGTCATTACGAGGACGGCTTCGACAGGAATACCATAGTGGGCAAAGGCTATGGGCGGCGCAACTACGCGGATCTGCTGGAAACGATTGCCCTGGAGGCCAAGGAACAGGGCATGATGGTGTCGCTTGTGATGCCGCATCTGTATAATGACGCGGAACTGGAGAGCCGCTACGGACACATGTTCCGTATAGTGCGCGACACCTGGAACGGAGGCTGGCTGCATACTTCCTCGCACGATCGCGGCAAAGTCTACGGCCGCTGGTCCAATTGCAACAATCAGTTCGACGGATTTACGTACTGGAGTCATCTGAGCGGCCGGGGCAAGGTTATTCTTGACGGAGATTTCACCATCCTCCATAGCTTTGAGACCGATGCCGAGAAGAAGTTCTGCATTTCCATTCAGCTGATGGCAGGCGGACCGATAGCCGTCGCCGACCAGCCGGGCACAATCGGCGATAATCTCAAATATTATACCAACGACGAGATGCTGGCTTTAAATCAAGACGGTTTCGTAGGAAAGCCTATGTCGGACGTGGTTGACTCGGAGGGGAGCAACGTATGGTACGGCAGGATGAGCGACGGGGACTATGTCGTGGGGCTTTTCAACCGCGAAGACACTCATAAAGACTTTAACCTGACACTTTCCGACCTGGGTATCGAGGGCCAGTGGAAAGTACGCGACCTATGGGAACATGCCGACGAAGGAACGGCTTCGGCCATCAGGGCCAAAGTCGAGCCCCACGGCTGCAAGATCGTAAGGCTCTCAAAATAATAATAATTACCCTATAACATAATATCCGAATATCCGATTTACAAACCAATAATCAATCAGAATCATGAAAAAGAAATTGACCATCGCGACTATGGTGGTGCTCGCTGTGACGGGTGCGTCATGGGCTCAGGAAACCCTGATGGATGTCACCGACCTCTATATGGTCGGAGGTCCCACGAGCTGGAACGCACTTGAACTCCTTAAGACTTCGGACCACAAATTCTATTATGAAGGCAATCTTCCCGCTGACGACGGCAATAAACAGGGCTGTTTCCGGGCAAGCGCCTGGGGCGCCGACGTTGTGTTCTACGGTCCTCAGGTCCACGCTGTAGCTGACATGACTCCGCTTAACGAAGCCAATCCCGAGCAGGTGATCGACTATAACAATATGGAGGGAGGTGACAAGAACTGGTGTATCACGGAAGCGGGATACTACCGCGTCATCTTCGACCTGGAAAATGCGAAAATATCCATTGCCAAGGATTGCAGCCAGGTTCTACCCGTAATTGCCAAGACCGTCTATGCCATAGGAGACGCTACTCTCGGCGGATGGGATACGGAGAACCGCACACCTCTCGTAAAGGATGGATCCGACCCCTACACGTTTACCTATCAGGCTTACCTGAAGGGCGACAAGACATTCAAATTCAGTCTGGACAAACTGTCTGATCCCAGACAGTGGGACGGCTTCTGGATCCATCCGGCAGAGGAGGGCGTGACTGTGGGCACCGAGGGTCTGACAGGGTGCAGGATGCGCGTGTTCCGAGGCTCGGACCTCAACGACTATCAATGGAAGGTGGAGACTTCGGGCACCTATAAGATCACCCTCAATCTGCGTGACATGACCATGAACGCGGAATATCTCGGCGAAAAGCATATAGCCGATCAGCTCTGGCTCGTGGGAGATGTGACCGACTGGAATTTCCAGCCGATGGAGAAAGTGGAGCCTAACGTGTTTGAATACACATGCGAGAACCTGGAGTCCGGCAAACGGTTCCGCGCGTCGATGGCGCCCGTATGGGGTGACCATTTCCGTCCTGAAGTCGACAATACGGAGCTTGCGATAGACAACAAGACCGGACTTGACATCAAGACCGACCAGACGGAGGACTACAACTGGACGACAAAGGAACCGGGCACCTATAAGCTGCGTTTCAACCTTAACACCATGAAGGTTTCGGCCAATAATGACAATCCGTCGACATCTGTCACTATAGTCGCTAATGATGACGACCCTGAAAGATACTATAATCTTCAGGGTGTTCCTGTAGACCATATCACGGCAGGCGGCATTTATATCCATAAGAAGGGAACCGTCGTGAAGAAAGTGATAGTACGTTGAGATTCCTGTCAAAGGGTCGCAGTGGGTAGGAACCGCTGTGACCCTTACTATTTATTATTTCATTAATTACAGGCTGATTATCATGTTTAACACACATACTGCCGCACCGGTTTTTGTTTTATGCGCAATGGCTTTCGGGGTATCGGCTGCCGGAGCCGCGATTGAAAACATAGATTTCTCGAAAGTAAGGATTCAGGACCCTTTCTGGTCTCCGAGGCTCAATGAGCTTGCCGCTAATACTATTCCGCACTGTATAGACCAGATTGAAAACAAGACTCTCCGCATGGACAACTTCATAAATGCGGCGGCCGGCCGCGGTAAACATTCGGGGCTCTGCTATGATGACTCGGATGTTTATAAGGCGATGGAAGGAATGGCTTATAGTCTTGTCAACAACCCGGATCCGGCGCTTGAAAGGAAACTGGAAGAATGGATTAACCTGATTTCCAAGGCACAATGGGATGACGGTTATCTGAACACATATTACACTATAGCCGCCGACACACCCCGTTGGACCAACATGATAATGCATGAAATGTATTGCGGAGGGCATCTGTTCGAAGCGGCCGTAGCCTACTATACGGCAACCGGTAAACGTGCATTACTTGATGTGGCCGTTCGTTTCGCCGACCAGATGATGCAGACGTTCGGTCCCGGGAAACGCCATTGGGTGCCGGGACATGAGGAAATCGAACTGGCGCTTGTCAGGCTCGCAGATGCGACCGGAAATGAAAAATACCTTGACTTTGCCCGCTGGCTGCTTGAAGAACGCGGCCATGGCCACGGCTCATACGGCAATGATACGCCATGGAATGCAGTGTATTGTCAGGATGACAGGCCTGTGAGGCAAATTACCGATGTAACGGGTCACGCGGTAAGGGCCATGTATCTGTATTGCGGCATGGCCGATGTGGCCGCCCGCATGCCTGACACTGATTATCTGACAGCCCTGCGCCGGGTGTGGGATGACGTTGCCGAACGTAATATGTACATCACCGGAGGAATAGGATCTTCGGTAAAGAACGAGGGATTCACCGAGGACTATGACCTGCCGAACCGCGAGGCTTATTGCGAGACATGCGCCTCAGTGGGTCTGATAATGTGGGCCGCCAGAATGAACAGACTCACGCAGGATGTGAAGTATGTGGATGTGTTGGAACGCACTCTTTACAATGCCGCGCTGGCCGGCGTGCAATTAGGCGGCCAGCGGTTCTTCTATGTGAATCCGCTTGAGTCGGCCGGCGGTCATCATCGGCAGGAGTGGTACGGTACTGCCTGCTGTCCCAGCAACATATCGCGGTTCTTGCCTTCTCTGGGCAATTATATATATGGTCTGGATGACCGGAACATTTACGTCAATCTTTTTATCGGAAACCATACGGTGGTGGATATTGACGGCGTAGCTACCGAATTGTCGATATCCGGAGGGTACCCTTTCGAAGGAGATGTGATGATCAAGGTCAGGCCGCATTTCCCTGTTTCCAGAAACTTAAGGTTAAGAATTCCGGAATGGTGCGAAAAATATAATGTCAAGGTCAATGGAAAAGATTCGGGACGTTGCGCCGGTAGCGGATATCTGACGATTCCGATGAGCGGCGGCGGAGTTGAGGTGGCGCTCCACCTGGACATGCCTGTCAAAGTCGTAGCCGCCGATCCGAGAGTGAAGGAGAACCTTGACAAGCTGGCCGTGACGCGAGGTCCTGTCGTATACTGCATGGAAGAGTGTGACAATATGTCAGGCTATGACAAAGCCTGTATCGGAAAGAATCAGAAATTCAGCGTGTCGCGAGGAACCGGCGTACTTAAGGATTTCGTGACGTTGCGCACCTATGCCGGTAATGATACGCTCACGTTCGTACCCTACTTCGCATGGGACAACAGGCAACCGGGAAAAATGAAGGTATGGATCACGGAGGCCGATCCGGTCTATCTGAATCCGGAGGCGCCCATCGAGGATAGAGTGGAGGATGCGTTGCATCGAATGACCCTGGAGGAGAAAGTCAAGATGCTTCATGCCCAGTCCAAGTTCTCGTCATCGGGAGTCCCTCGGCTCGGCATTCCGGAAGTGTGGTTTACCGACGGCCCTCACGGCGTCCGTCCGGAAGTATATTGGGATGAATGGAACAGCGCCCAATGGACCAATGATTCCTGCACGGCCTTTCCGGCCTTGACATGCCTTGCCGCGACGTGGCGTCCGGAACTGGCACTGGAATATGGTAAGGCTATAGGCGAAGAAGCCCGATATCGCCGTAAGGACGTGCTTCTGGGTCCCGGGGTAAACATCATGCGCACGCCGTTGTGCGGACGTAGTTTCGAATACATGGGCGAGGACCCGATTCTTACTTCGCGAATGGTGAAACCCTATATTCAAGGATTACAAAGCAATAACGTAGCGGCCTGCGTGAAGCATTTCGCACTGAACAATAATGAGGATAACCGCTACACGAGCAACGTACATGTAAGCGAGCGTGCTTTGCGCGAGATATATCTGACTCCGTTCAAGGCGGCCGTGGATGCAGGGGCCTGGGCCGTAATGCCCGCATACAATCTATTTGAGGACAGGCATTGCTGCGAAAATCCCCGTCTGATACGCGATATACTGAAGACGGATTGGGGATTCGACGGGGTTGCCGTCAGCGACTGGGGCGGCGTTTACAATACGGACGAAGTGATAGAAGGGGGGCTGGATATTGAAATGGGTACGGGAACTGACGGTGTCTCGGTCAATATGAATGCCTATGACACATATCACATGGCCAACCCTTATCTTGAGAGACTGCGCGACGGCAAGGCTTCAATGGCCGATCTGGACGACCGCGTACGCCGCGTGTTGCGTTTGATTTTCCGCACTTCAATGGCTCCCTCCCATCGGAAGGGACGGTTCACCTGTCCCCAACATTCCGCAACGGCCAGGAAAATCGGTTCGGAAGGAATCGTGCTGTTGAAGAACAACGGGATTCTGCCACTGCGTGCAGACCTCGGGAAGATTCTTGTAGTCGGCGAGAACGCCGTCAAGATGATGACGGTGGGAGGCGGCTCGGCATCGTTGAAGGTCCAGCGGGAAGTCTCGCCACAGGCCGGTCTCAGGGCGGCACTGAAAGAGGCGCAGGTAGACTGGGAACGGGGATATATAGGAGTGGGAAGTACGGAATTCGACAATGTCAAAAGCCGCGATTCCGAATGTCTCAGGGAAGACCGGACTCCGGAACAGTTACGAAGCGCAGCTCTGGCTAAGGCCAGGGACGCGGATGCCGTGATTTTTATCGGCGGTCTGAATCATTCGCTATGTCAGGATGCCGAGAATTCAGACCGTAAGACATTGCAGTTACCGTACGGTCAGGACGAACTGATTGCGGATCTGGCCGGTGTCAATCCGAATTTAATAGTGGTTAACGTTTCGGGTACGCCAGTTACGATGCCTTGGGCCGACCGGGTGGCAGCGGTGGTGCAGGCCTGGTATCTTGGAAGCGAAAGTGGCAACAGTCTTGCCGATGTGCTTACCGGGAAAGTCAATCCATCAGGCAAATTGCCGTTTACGTTCCCCCGGAGCATGGAGGACCTGCCTACTTGCGGAGAGCGGAGATACCCCGGCATAAAGCGGCCTGACGGAGATATATTCGATATCTATTATGACGAGGATATCCTGATAGGGTATCGCTGGTATGACAAACAGTGGCTTCCGGTCTTATTTCCCTTCGGCTTCGGATTAAGCTATACCGACTTTGAACTCAAGACTCCGGAAATATCCGATTCAGGGGAGGATTCCCTTACCCTCACACTTGATGTGGTCAATACCGGCGACAGGGACGGTGCCGAAACGGTTCAGGTGTATGCTGCATTCCCTGAAACCAAAGGCTTGGTTCGGGAGAACAAGAAACTCGTAGGCTTTGAGAAAGTGGATCTTAAGGCTGGAGAACGGGGAAAGGTTTCGATAGCCATTCCAAAGTCGGCGTTGGCCTATTATGACGAAAAGTCAGGTTCGGAAGTTATTGCTCCCGGCAAGTACCGGTTCCTTGTCGGCAATTCATCGGCCACATTGCCACATATCGTTTCAGCTGAATTAAGCGGTAAAGGACAATTAACACATTAATAGGCATTCCCGTGAGTACGCGTAGAATAATTTTGTCAATCTGTATGGCCGTCATATCGACGGGTGTCGTAAACGGCGCCGGGAGTAAAACCGTGACGATATATGAACCCGGAGGCGTCGATGTGGCGCACACCGGCCGTGCTGAAGGTGAAGGATTCATAGACAGTCTGATGTCCCGGCTGTCGCTTGAGGAAAAAATAGGGCAGCTCAATCTTCCGGTTGGCGGGGATGTGGTTTCGGGCACGGCTCGGAGCGCCGGAATCGACAGCCTCATACTTGCCGGCCGTATCGGCGGCTTCTTCAACGTCAAGGGAGTCGAGGCAATATCACGCTTTCAGCGTCTTGCCGTTGAGCGCGGCCCTCATGGCATTCCTCTGCTTGTCGGTGCCGATGTAGTGCACGGATATGCCACGGTGTTCCCGATTCCGCTTGCATTGTCATGCTCGTGGGACAGTGTCGAAGTTGCCCGCATGGCCCGGATTTCGGCCATTGAGGCCACGGCCGACGGCGTCAACTGGAACTACAGTCCGATGGTGGACATCTGCCGGGATCCCCGCTGGGGCCGGATTGCGGAAAGTTCGGGTGAGGATCCATGGCTGGGCAGCGTTCTGGCCAAGGCGTACGTACAGGGTTATCAAGGTGACGGTATCCGGTCGGACTCCTCGCTGATGGCCTGTGTCAAGCATTTCGCCTTGTACGGAGCGGCTGAAGGTGGACGTGACTATAACGGTGTGGATATGAGCCGTGAACGCATGGACAATTATTATCTCCCGCCCTATCGTGCCGCTGTGGACGCCGGAGTCGGCTCCGTCATGACTTCGTTCAATCTCATAAACGGTCAGCACGCCACGGCATGCGATTGGTTGATTGACGGCATATTGCGCAAGGATTGGAATTTCGATGGATTCGTCGTTACGGATTATGGTTCCATCGATGAAATGTCGAGCATGGGTGTCGCCAATGAAAATGAGGCTGCCGCGCTTGCTCTTCGTGCAGGAACCGACATGGATATGGTTACCGGCCGTTTTCTGGCCGACCTCAAAGGGGCTGTTGACGGAGGGCTTGTTTCCATGGCAATGATCGATCAGGCATGCCGCAGGGTGCTTGAAGCGAAACAACGTCTCGGATTGTTCGACAATCCATATAAATATTGCAATACGGAACGTCCGTCAAGAGAGTTGTACACTCCCGAACACCGTGCGGCCGCACGCGATATCGCGGCAAAGACTTTCGTTTTGCTTAAAAACGACAATAATCTGCTCCCTCTCAAGCCGAAAGGATGCATCGCGCTTATCGGCCCTTTGGCCGACGCCGGCAATAATATGGCCGGATGCTGGAGCGGGTATTGCCGTCCTGAAAGACACAAATCATTGCTTACGGCATTTCGGGAAGCCGTTGGAAACGATGCGCGGATTGTGTATGCCCAGGGTTCCAACATATTTTATGATGAAGCCATGCAGGCTGACTGCGACTGGGGCAGACGCATCCCGAGGGTCGACGACCGGAAGGCACATGCCGAAGCCTTACGTGTGGCAGCCGAGGCAGACGTAATAGTCATGGCCTTGGGTGAAAGTTGCGAGATGAGTGGAGAATCTTCCAGCAGGGCTGACATTACGATTCCGGACACCCAGCGCGACCTGTTGAAAGAACTAGCAGCCACAGGCAAGCCCATCGTTCTTCTTTTATTTAACGGTCGCCCCCTGATTCTTGACTGGGAAGCAGAAAATATCCAGTCCATAATGAATGTATGGTTTGGCGGAAGCGAGGCTGCGGATGCCATAGCCGACGTGGTGTTCGGCGACAAGTCTCCCTGCGGCCGGCTTACAGTAACCTTTCCGCGTTCCGTCGGTCAGATTCCGTTATACTACAATCATCTGCCCTCAAGTCATCCAGATTTCGATTCATCTCGCTTCAACCCTTATCGCAGCAACTATATAGACATTGCCAACGACCCTCTTTATCCTTTCGGTTTCGGTCTCGGTTACACCACGTTCGGATATTCGACTCCTACATTGAGTTCAGATATCCTTACGCCCGGCGGCAAGCTCAAACTGTCGGTAGACGTGACCAATACCGGGATGCGTGATGGAACGGAAATAGTCCAGATGTACGTTAACGACCCGGTAGCCCGCATCGCCCGTCCTGTAAAGGAGCTTAAGGCATTCAGGAAAGTTGACATACCGGCCGGCAAGACCGCGACAGTGGAGTTTGACATTACACCGGATATGTTGAAATATTATGATTCAGAACATCATTATGGCTATGATCCCGGCGAATTTAAAATAATGGTCGGTTCAAATTCGGAGAATCTGCAGACGCTGACCTTAATACTTAAGGATTAGCCGGTATCGGCCGGTTATCAAAAATAAAAGCGCATCGGCCGTGAGGGGCAGATGCGCTTTTAAGGTTTCCGTGGAAAGTGTCGTCATGGATTGACCGGATAGGCTCCGAGCAGGCCGGCCGCCTCGCTCACGTCGGGCGTCTTGGCGATGCCCACGAAGAACAGCACTATGCACCCGATGATGCATATCCACAGCAGCCAGTTGGACACCGTATAGCTCCATGTGCGCGTCAGAAGATACAGCAGCACGCCCACCGATATGGTCAGGAATCCCGCACCCATCAGGATCTGGTTTTCCAGATGCAGCTTGGATGCGTCGACTATCCATATTATGAATTCGGCCACGGCGCATATACATATCACCAGCCCGATTATCATATAAATCTTATCCATGCGCCTTATTCCCCGGCGCTTATCGGTTTTGGTTTCCATAGTAATTAACATTAGTTTGTAAATGAAACATCCGTGAGCGCGCATTGGTTTATGGATTGAAGTTGTCTAAACTAATTTACGTTTATAAAGGAATCTGAAGATGTGTAAACTTTATGGCAATCTTTATTAATCTTTCGGGTGTCTTTCGTCGCTCTCATCAGCACCGACCGTGAGGTCGCTGCTTCTTCGATCGAAGAAATCCACTCCGAACCTTTAGCTCGGCGACTGAATAGGAGCCAAATCTTAATAAATCTTACCATAAAAATTAGTTTAGACAACTTCATTTTAAGTAAACCATATCAAAAATCAATGGTCTTATAATAAAAAGGTTTGAATTATGAATATGAAGAAGATAATAATGTCGTTGGCGCTTGCCCTGGGCGTAAGCGTAGGTGTTCAGGCAGCCGACAAGCCGCAGTATCCTGGCGGGCAGGAGGCTTTGGACAAGTATCTGACCGCGAACCTGAAGTATCCTGAGATGGCAAAGGAAAACGGCGTGGAAGGCGTTGTGGATGTGACGTTCACCGTCAAGGCCGACGGCACCATAGGCAACATCAAGATAGCGCGCATGGTCGATCCTGACCTGGAAAGCGAGGCCATCCGCCTGGTGAAGAACATGCCCAAATGGCAGCCGGCCGACAAGGACGGACAGGCCATCGACGCCCCCGCCAGCGTGAAGGTGAACTTCGTGATACCCGAATCGTGAAAAGGTGAATCAAATTATCGTCCATAGATATGAGTCGCCGTGCGGAGCGTTGATATTAGGCTCCTGCGGCGACTGTCTGTGTATGTGCGACTGGACCGCACAATGTCATAACGATATGTGCGGCAGCGCGACGGCACGTCATCACGAGCTGGTGCGGCGCAGACTGTCCCGGCTGTTGGATGCAGAATTTACAGAGGGCACCTCAGCCGTGATTGAGGCAGCCGTGACACAGCTTGACGAATACTTTGCGGGCGAAAGGCGCGAGTTCGACGTGCCGTTGATGTTCGCAGGCACGGAGTTTCAGAAACAGGTATGGAACGAGCTGTTGCAGATACCCTTCAGCCGCACCACGACCTATGGCGAACTTGCCCGGCGCATCGGACATCCGACTGCAGTCCGCGCCATAGCCAACGCAGTCGGCTCCAACGCCCTTTCCGTCCTCGTCCCCTGCCATCGCGTCATCGGCGCCGACGGCACCCTGACCGGCTACGCCGGCGGCCTCCCCGCCAAACGCCACCTCCTCGCCCTCGAAACGCCCTTATTCCAACCTTAAATGATATAGAAAGTCTTCGGAATGATTGGAATGGCTACGTTCCCGTCGACGATATGGAACGAAGGTTTTTCAACCTCCGACCGAATAGCCTGATGTAGACGGCGGGGACGCCGTCTACTTTTTAGGTCTGGTACAAAATGTGGCCTAAATTTTGCGCTCAGAGGATATTTGGAGTGAAAAAATTTTGCGCTCAGAGGATATTTCGAGTAAAAAAAATTGGCGCATATATATTTTTTTATTACTTTTGGCCAGCGAATCAATGAATTGATAATCATATTGTATTTATGATCGAAATCAAGCATATATTCAAACGTAAACTCTATCAGAGATTACTTGAATGGAAAAGGGAGGAAGATGGCCGGACGGCTATATTGATAGAAGGTGCACGTCGTGTGGGTAAGTCCACACTTGCCCGAGAATTTGGAAAAAACGAATATGAAAGCTTTATAGAAATAGATTTTTCAAAAGTTTCGGCTAAGATTCACGAGCTATTTGAGGACATATCAGATCTGGATGCCCTCTTTATGCAACTCCAATTTGAATACCATGTATCTTTAACTCCTCGAAAATCCTTGATAATATTCGATGAAGTCCAGTTCTGTCCCAAAGCCCGACAAGCCATAAAGCATCTTGTGGCAGATCGGAGATTTGACTATATTGAGACAGGCTCTCTTATTTCAATCAGTAAAAATGTCAAGAATATTCTGATTCCCAGCGAGGAGGACCATGTCAGGATGTATCCTATGGACTTTGAGGAATTTCTATGGGCTCTTGGCGATACCGTTACACCTGAGTTATTAAGGCAAGCACTACAGCCCCGAATGTCTCTCGGAGGAGCTCACCGCACCCTGATGCGGACATTCCGTCTTTATCTTCTGGTAGGGGGTATGCCAAAGGCTGTGTCCGAATATGTAGATACAAAAGACCTTCTTAGAGTTGATAAGGTAAAACGTGCGATAATTGAACTCTATCTTGCGGATCTTAAGAAAATAGATGAAAGTGGCAGGTTAAGTCGTATTTTTGAGGATGTTCCGGCTCAGCTGAACAGGAAACTTTCGAGGTATATGCTGCATCCGGTAATAGGTGATACTGACCCGGTGAAGGAGGATTCACTGATATCGGAACTTGCGGCCTCGATGATTGTAAATATGTGTTATCATACGGCGGATCCGGCAAATGGCCTCGCGTTAGATTATAATAAAGACTATTTTAAGATCTACGTCGGCGACACAGGTTTATTCGTGACCCTTGCATTCTGGGACAGGGATGTGGCAGAGAACGAGATCTACAAAAAGCTTCTCTCGGATAAGCTGTCGGCCAATCTTGGATATGTCTATGAGAATGCGGTTGCGCAGATTCTTATAAGTAGCGGAAGAAAACTTTTCTATTATACTTTCCCATCTGAAAGCAGACATTTATACGAGATTGACTTTCTTATTACCAGGGGAAGTAAGATTTCGCCGATAGAAGTGAAGTCATCGGGTTACAAGACTCATAAATCGCTTGATGACTTTCTTTGCAAATATTCAGCTAAAGTAAAGGACCCTCTTGTGGTTTTTACAAAGGATTACCATAAAGAGGGTGACATTATGTTTCTGCCCATCTATTTGCTTCCTTTCTATCTCCAGAATACAATATCATGCAATAATAATTGTTGACACCAGTACGCAGGGAACCGGAATGACGGCGTCCTCGCCGTCAGCATCGGGATGATCATCAGGCAGAGGTTGAAAATCTCCGTTCCATACCGGATGGCGACGATGTCACCCATTCAGTCACTATTACAGTTTATATCAATCAAAAATCCACAAATAAAAAGCAGCCGGGAAACCGACTGCTTTTTGTAATAAACACACTTTAAATCAGCGACAAATTATCTTGCTCGTGCTGTTGCCGGATTTCACTATGTAGGTGCCGGCTGCCGGCAGGAGGATAGTTCCGTGTCCCTTGACCACAAGGCGTCCCATCAGGTCATAGGCGTTGATGACGGCATCATCGGCGGTTTCCACCATGCGGCCTATGACCTGCAACGCTAAAGGGCGTTCGGGACTCGTTACCGAGGTGGGGCTGGAATACATGTTGCGATTGAAGAAGTCCATGTATCGGTCGCTCCAGTCAGGTGCCGTGGCATGTCCCAACAGCGGATTGACAAGATATTCCTTCTTGTCGACGTTAAGTAGATTGAAGGGTGCGAATCCCACACGGGCCGGGTCGGTGGTGTCCTGAAGCGATAGATTGGTGGTGACGGGACACGTGACCATGGGCGCGAAATTCTTGACGTCGAAGTAAGACAGACGCCTGAGGATGTCGGACTCGGAGATGCCGTTGCTTTCGGCCAGCGGCAATATCTGGTTTGCGGGCCATGCGGCGACCTTGAAGTCCACGGGGAAGTCGGCGTGTCCGGTGATGCCGGGAGCGGCTGCGCGAATCCTGTCGTTGGCAAGTGCCGCCGTCACGTATGTGAAAGCGCCGCCCTGGCTGCCGCCTTCGCAAAATATATTCCTCCTGTCCACCTTCGTACGGCTCTCGACGAAGTCCACGGCGCGGACACAATCCAGATAGGCGCCGTAATAGTAATGCTTGTGCTTGTAGTCGTCGTCCGCAAGGCCGTAGGTGTAGTAGCTCATGCCGTTCTGCGTATATATGTTGCGGTCCTTGTGCGGGTCGCGGTTGTTGAGCATCTGGCCACGCACGGAGAGTACGAACTCGCACCATTCGGGATTGGAGTCGCCGCTCATGCACCAGGGTGTCGAGGTGCCTCCGTCAGTGCCCTGGAAATGAATCAGACAGGGATACGTGCCTTCGGCCACCGGCTCGGCGTAATAGCCTGAAATAATCACCGGCTCTCCTCCCGGCTCGTCCGCAGTGGATTTCATTTCCACATACCATACCTTACGTGTCGCGGTGGACTTCCCTTCCACTTCGTTCACCAGTGTAAATTCAGGCGCGACATTACTGAGGTCGTTGAGTGCCGCGGACCAGAATTCCTCAAAGTCCGGTTCCGCGTCGTAGGTAACTTCGATTTGCGTCGGCTTTGAACCGATGTTGTATGTCCCGGCATCCGAGCCGTTCACATACATGGTCAGGCTATAGAATCCCGGATCAAGGTCTCCCAATTTCACCTCGGCGTTCACGAGACTGCGGGCCGGCATGGCCACTTCCTTTGACACGGTTCTTACGGGGGTAGTCTTGTCAAGGTCGGAATATAGTGTGGCGGTGACGGTCACATCGTAATCGTGAGCCTCCAGACTCTGAATCTCGACGGATCCGATTGCATTCTCACCGTTTTCCCAGGCCTTGACGCACGATGTACCCATCATGTGCCGGGTGCGCAACGTCTGCGAGGCATCTATCAGCTGCACTTTCTCCAGAGTATAATAGCAACCGGTGACTCTCAGCCCATTTTGCTTTACTAAAGCCACCATCGCCTCATCGAAAGTGATGTCGACCGAAGATGCACCCTTAAGCTGTGTATTGCTCACGGGATCGAACTGCGTATAGTTGGCCTGAAGTCTCAGCTGTGCGTTGTTGGCTACGTCGCTCATGCTCACGCGCACCACAGAGCCGGCCTTCATGTCGGCGAATTTCGATTTGTCGATAAGTACGCTGTTTTTATCGGCGGCAGCCCAGGAAATATGCTCCGAGCCTTCCCAGATGGTGCTGACGGCTTTTGACGGGTCTTTCAGTACGGTGGAAATCTCGGCGGTGCCGGTTATATCGACCGAAGCGAGAGTGAACGCGCATCCGTTGATTCTGCAACCGGATGTCTGCAACAGTTTGGCTTTGTCGGCGTCGATATCGAATTCAATGCTATATGGCGCGTCGAATGTCTTTTCCGAATCATAGAGGGGAGTGGCCGGCCAGATGTCCTTGGCCGACGAGTCGGTCACCTTTAGCTGAGGCCAGGCGGTGCGGTCCTCGGCAATCCGGCTGATGCTTATCTTCAGCCTGTCCCCTGCCTTGACATACTTGAATCTGGATGCGTCGAGTGTAAGTGCGCTCCACTGCACGGGGAATTCGCCACGGAATATGTTTGAAGTCAGTTCCATGTATTCGGGCATACCCTCGATGGCCTGCCGGAACCACGCCATATAGATGTCATGCCAGTCTGAGGGTACGGAGTGAGCCTCGTTCTCGTTGACGACAAGCATGCGGTTCGGCACCTTCAGATTGTTGTAGGGGGCCATGTTGGTGCGGACAGGACAGATGGGATCCTGCACACCGACAGCCTGGATTACGGGGCATTCGATGGCCGGTGCCAGGTTTTTGGTGTCGAAATAGCTGAGGAACCCATACATATCGGCATCGCTCATGTTTTTCTGCGCAGCCTGAGCCACAGCCACGGAACGCGGCCAACCGGCCACAGTGAAGTATGTCGGGAAGTCGCCCATAAAGGGCACCGCCGGAGCGATGGCCTTGAGCCTTTTCTGCGGATCGAGGGCTGCCGCCGCTATGGTAAAAGCGCCTCCCTGGCTCTGGCCCTGCGCGAAGATGGCCGTTGGGTCTACCTTTTCGCGTGAGGCCACGAAGTCTATGGCGCGGATGCAGTCCATATAGGCGCCACGATAGTAATAGCTGTCCTTGTCGCCGAAATTGAAGGCAAACCAGTCGCCGTACGTGTTGGTGTAAGGCTCGCGGTTGTTGATGCTCTGACCGCGTGTGGACAATATCAGCTCGGCCCAGTCTCCTTCGTCGCCTGAGGGGCAGTACGGGTCAACAGGCTTGCCGTCGGGTCCGTATGCCGCGCTGTCATAGCCTTGATAGGTAATCACCACAGGATGCTTGCCTTCGGCGATGGGCTCGGCGTAATATCCGCGTATGGTGACGGGTTCACCGCTCAGACCGTCGGGAACGGACTGCATTTCCACAAGGTAGAGTTTGCGTTTGGTGCCGCTCCTGTCGGGCAGTTCCGTGAGTTTATATTGAGGATCAATAGTTGCAAGCTGTTGGATGGCTGTATTCCAGAATTCGTTGAAATCGGCCTGTGCATCGGTGGCGGATTTGATTCCTTCGGGCTCACAGGCAATGTTGAATGAATCCACGAGTCTGCCGCCGGCAATGACTGCAAGACGATACATTCCCGGTTCGAGCGATCCTAATTCAAGTGGCACTTCGCCGGTGGCGCCCGATTCCACCACCGTAACCTGATCGATGTTGTCGCATGCCTCTCCATTGTCACGGGTCAGGATGGCACTGACGGGAACGGTGAGTTTATTCGCTCCTAAATTCTGTAATTCAAGGGTAACGCAAGGCCGGCTTCCTTTGGCCCAGTGCTTGGTGGTGCCTTCGGCGAACTGCGCCGTGAAAGCGGGCATTTTAGAAAGGTCCACGACATCGATGGACGCAAGACGATAGCCGTTGCCGCTGACAATCAGGCCGGTGCTCTGCAGTGACTCCAGCATGGCCTGTGTAACGGTGTACTCATAGAAAGGCATACCCACAGTCCTGACAGGTGCGTCGGCAAACGAGGCCCAGGACGAATCGACGATGCTGGCCTGTGCCCAGGGACGCACATCGGTCATTCCGAAGCGCAGGACATCCCCTGCCTTTGCATCCTTAAAGCAGTCGGAACCTATCACGGCCCAACCCTTGTCCGGGTCTTCCCAGCTGATGAAAGTGTCGCCTTCCCACACCCGGCTCACGGCGGAATCGAAGTCTCCCCCTTCACCGAGTTCCACTTCCTTCTGCACCGCTATTTTGGTGAGGGTGGCGTAGCATCCCTTTACAACGAGACCTTTGCCGTTGATGTCGGCATAAAGTTCCTCGGTGATGTCGAACGATTCCGTTCCGGCATTCCGGACGATGCTTTTCACCGCCGGCGAGAAGTCCGTCCAGTCGCTTTTCTGCAGGTAGACCTGCGGAGTTCCGGCGGAACTGTCCACATCCTTCACGGTCACCAGAACCTTGCAACCGGGTTCAATGGCACTTGCCTGTTCGGCATTCAGAACCACGTAACCGGACCAGTTGCCCATCACGACCTCTCCGGTCCACAGGTTTTGGGTCACTTTTGTCGTGGCGCCGATTGCGGACAACAACGTTCCCAGCACCATGACTGATAATAATAGAAATTTTTTCATTGGCTGATAGATTAATTTGTCGCAAATATATAATGAGCGTTGTGGATTCGATATGCACGGATGTTTCGTGGATATGCACGAATGTTTCATATACCCTTATGTGCGCAATAATGAACAATTTGTGTTCGACGTGTTGCATAATTCAGGACAAAATCCGAAATTTGCGATATGAAACGTTTCGTACTCCTGATAGTGCTGTGTGTCGCATCCGTGGTATGCCGGGCTTCCGGCTGGCGTGCCTGGGAGGAGAATGCATCGCTGCAGAAAACGGACGTTTATGCGCTGGCCTTTGACACGGACGGCCGGTTGTTGATAGGAACCGAGCAGGGACTGTACACGGCGGATGGCAAGGGCAGGATAAGCGGCATCCCGCTGACCGACGGAGGGACAAGACAGCCTACGGTAAATCGTATAGAGATAAGGGACGGACGTATCTATATCGGTACGTTGACAGGCACATATATGCTTGATGGCAATTCGGCCACGCTGTGCGATACAATCATGGCGAGGGATTACATACAGAGCGATTTGCCCGCCTCGCTGCAGGATAAGATTGTCAAGGACGCCGCCGCGCTGAGTCATGGCTGGAAGGCATACGCCACCAACAGTGATGGAATCTATCTGTTCCGCCGTTCTACGGGTAGCGTCATAAACATGCGGCGAAGGCTCGAGGATCCGGCTTCGATACCCGGCAATCATGTTTCATCGGTAGCATACGACCATCGTAGCGGCAGACTGTACGCGTCAATCTATCATTCCGGCATATATTTTACGGAGCCGGAACTGTCGGCCATAGAGACTGTCAGGACGGGAATCGAGGAGAATATATCCTCGTTCGCAATCGACGGCAAAGGCCGGTTATGGACGGCATACGACGGTGCCGGGATTGCCGTTGGAAAGGATACGGTGCTTACTGACCTGCCAAGTCGCACTGTCACCAATCTGCTGCCGATGCCCGACGGCAATGTGCTTGCGGCAAGTTACGGTGGCGGGGTTTTTATGGTCGACACTTTATTGAGGTCGATGCCGGTTGCCGGATTAGGTGCCGGAAGTCCTGCATCGCGGTCGCGTGGAATGGCTGTTGACGCGTTCGGAAAGTTATGGATAGCCACATTCTCTGACGGTGTGGTCAGGCATGACCTCAGGGCCGGTACATCCGATAAATTCGACATCTCGAATTCCGCGTTGAAAACGGATTATATCACCGATTTGTGCGCGTCGCCACGTGGCGACAGCATCTTTGTGGCGACCCATTACGGAGTCTTTGCTTTTGAGGCTCAGTCCGGATTATCAACGGAAATCCGGACACCGTTTGCCGGAAACGACCGAATTGCCGTTGACCAGCTTGCGTTCGACGGCAAGGGAAATCTGTATTTAGCCACGGCTCATGGTCTCGCCGACCGTTACGGACGAAGTATTGCCCTTGAAGGCACTCCGCTGATTGCACTGAAGGGTGCTAAAGACGGCACGTTGTGGTGCAGTTCCGATTCGGCGGTGTATCATGTCGATGTCAGTTGTAATCCACCGCGTGTGGAGACGTTTGCGGACCTGGACGGCCTGAGATTCGGCAAATATGCCTTGTACGATACCGGCGACGGCACCGTATTGGCCGGAGCTTTCGGAGCTGTTGCCGTGATAAGTTCAGATCTGGCTGACGCACCGAATAAAAAACCGGCAGATAATGGTTCATCGGTACTCGGATGGCTCATATTCATAATTGTCATCGTGGTATTGACCATAGGATTGCTGTTATTCACTTTCCATGGACGGGTACGAAAGAAAAAGCAAATAGAATCCGCTGTACCGGCCCAAATGGGACAACAGGATTCGGTAATAGATGATAAAGGGCGTTCTACGGATGTAACGGTGATTGCGGAATCAAGCCATGAAGCTGATAATCACAATGACAGCGAAACGGATGCAGACCGCAGCTGGTTACAATCGATAGATTCGATAATAGATGCCAACATGTCGGATGCGGATTTCAGTATCGAGGACCTGGGGCGTCAGGCCGGCATGAGCCGCAGCAACCTGTACAAGCGCATCAAAGCCATTACAGGCTTATCCCCACTCGAGTATCTGCGCGATCGGCGGGTGGCCAAAGGCCGCGAGCTTCTCGCGCAAGCCACCGGCAAGCACATCAAGCCGACGCTCAGCGAAATAGCCTATCAGGTCGGCATGTCCCCCCGCCAGTTCTCCAAATACCTCAGACAGTAGCGGCGCGGATTCTCCGAACCGCGCATAAAACTCGCAAAATGCCGAATTGAGTATTTCATAAGGACTTTAAACATTAGTCGTGCGCGGCAGGGGACAGCCCACGCCACTATTCGCAATTAAAATTGAACAATTGTGTTAAATTATTTGTATTTGTAATGCAATTTGCATTAAATTTGCAGTACAAATACATATCTTTATGTCTCAAGCTACAATATCCATCCGTGTAGACCAAAAGCTGAAAAAGAACTTCGATACGCTTTGTGAAGCATTCGGTCTAAGTGCTACCGCCGCTTTCAATATTTTCATGAAGGCGGTAGTAAGGGAAAGGCGTATACCCTTCGAGATCAAGGCTCCGAATATAGAGCCGGCACGTCAGAATGCCCTTGACGCTTTTCAAGCCATGCAACAAACCATAGCCGATTCAGGCATGCCTGAGATGACATTGGAAGAAATCAATGCAGAAATCAAAGCCGCAAGAGATGAACGGAAAAGGAAAGATCTATGCGGCCATTGATACAAATGTATTAGTATCATCTTTATTTTCCTCCGATGGAACTTCCAATCCATCGAAAGTGATAAACGCTGTGCTTAAAGGAATTATCACACCCTTATATAATTCTGAAATAATTGAAGAATACAGGGATGGGCTATCCCGTGCCAAATTCCGCTTCAGACCGGAACTTGTTGACAGTCTTGTGTCTGTATTTGTCGAATACGGCATCGACACGCCACGCACATCAGTTGAAAATGAGTATTTCCCGGATACTGATGATATTGTCTTTTATGAAGTTGCGATGAGCGTTGATGACGCTTATCTTGTGACAGGAAACCTTAAACATTTCCCTAAGAAATGTTTTGTGGTCACGCCATCGCAAATGGTAGAGATTTTAGACAAACGCGGCGTTCCCTCAATAACGGATTAATAGCCACTATGATATTGACGGCGAGGACGCCGTCACTCCAGTAGCGGTCGGCACTCCGCGCCCGCATCCTTTACCGGGCTGACGATGTCCTCATCGTCAATAAGAAGTGGCGCAGGCCGGAGACGGCCTGCGCTGCTTCTTTTGGGCGTGAACCTGTCAACGGGCTATGAACTTGTTACGGCTCTTGATATAGATGTTTCCTTTTTCGGTTGTTCTTACTTTGCGGCCATTGATGTCGTAGATGCTTCTGTTATCCGGAGTCTCTATAACCACGGAATTCACAGCCGACGTATCTTTCTTCAGTTCGATTTTCGTTTTGCCGTCGTATGTCTCCAGCTTCATCACCCCGTCTTTCCACTCCTTGATTACAAGACGGATTTCATTCGAGCCTACAAAAGTATTGAGATGAAGCTTATTATTGTTGGAGATGAAGAAATCAAATATCGGCATTCTGGACCAGGTCTCGATTGCGCCGGGTTCTTCAAGATCTAAGTCATTGGACTTACACTCTCCGAGATATCCTGCGCAAAGCCAACAATCATCTTCAACAGTATCGTCACCAACTTGAGTATCTCCGAAATACAGGGATTCGAAGGAGATGATACAATTGTTAACGTGTCCAGTCATGGAGGTTACATTCCACTTGCCGACCAAGTCGGTTTCGTCATAGGTCTGCGCTAACGCACAGAGCGCGCAGACCGATGCGGATAACAGCATTAAGATTCTTTTCATTTGATTTATTGTTTTAAGTAGCTTATTTTCCAGTCAGGTTCAGTTTGATGACCTTATTGCCATTCACCAGAATGTAGATGCCCTTAGAGAGTCTGGCGACATATTCCTTGTCTGCATCCTTCCGCATTCATACGAACAATATAGAGAACATCTCTACAGCTGTAAACGAATACATGAATGCTTCTACAGCTCTTCGATATGCGAATGTATGCTCTGATGACCAGATATCGATACTTGACCGTAGCTTGAATATCTTTGATACGGTTTCGTAATAATTCACCAACGAATATTTTCGTATAATGGATCCACAGAATAATCCAATCAGGATAGAGACTATTGTCCATATTATCACACCAGTTGTAATCAGAGTGTGTGAAAATTTGCCCATCAGTACAAGAACCATAAAAACGATTGGAGCCAATGCGATTATGGTATAAATCAGGTTTGGTTTCTCGTTTGTTTCCGCAGCCGTGAACGCAATACTGACTAATAATGCACCAATTAGAAGATAAGCCGCCATCGATGACGCCGCATCTTCATTTTTGCCAAACAGGAAAGCCATTCCCACTGCTACAGCCCAACAGATGCCTACAGGGACAAGTCCCCATATTTTCTGATTTGCAACCAGCCAGGTCTTAAAGCCGGTATGCTCCATTGAAAAAAATCCCATACTTTAGTACTCATGCCGCTGGACTCCCCTCGTTGGCGTTAGGTCAGTATAAAAAGAAAAGCGCAGGAATCTGTATCGGTTGCCGTCCTACTGCTTGAGGCGTCTCGCATTGCCCATCGATAGTCGGACGGCAACGCCAGAAGCCCACGCCAGTATATGCAACCATTACATACGGCCGTATTTCCTCACGGAATATCGCGCCGAATGAGATTAATTACACATCCTCGGGCATCTACCGTTGCTCAATCCTTGACTATCGATTAGAAAAGTTTGCGAGACATTTCAAGCAGTCAAGAATCAGCGCGGATAAACGCTTTTCTATGTATTATGTTCCGGACGCGAACACGCGTCCTTCCTTACATCCCGTCCCTCTTTACCCCCAGACCGTGCGGCGGCTCCGGCGAGCCGCTTCCTGCTGGCATGGGTATCGTGGCGGTCTGCGGTTGCAAACTTAGTAAATTATTTTGAATCAGACAAGAATATGTTGAAAATAAATTTTCAATCGGCATCTGGTCTGAGGTCATGCGCGGCTACTATAGAACACATACGTAACAGGGAAATTGTCAATACATTAAGAAGGAATAC